>Ga0180434_10000312_pt1 | contig 72500 bp, 61 predicted proteins | sample SS_ome_7_FD_132453 | JGI IMG/M metagenome (GOLD analysis project Ga0180434, IMG submission 132453) | Hypersaline lake sediment archaeal communities from the Salton Sea, California, USA - SS_1_D_2 metaG | ecosystem: Environmental > Aquatic > Non-marine Saline and Alkaline > Hypersaline >...
AACGGTGTTTTCAAAGCGGGTCAGATAGGCGGACGTCTTTTCGATATAGGGTATCAGCTGATACATCATGCCGGTGAAAAGCATGGCATCCCCCCGGCGCGGCAAACGCTGCCCTTTGTGCCAGCGGTTGACAAGCCATTTGGGAATGCCGAAAGGGTTTTTCGTGGCTTTGACGTTGCCGGCGATGATATCGATCATATCCTTGGGATTGAACATATCAGGACCTCCTCCATTTCGCCACGACATAGCGCTTCAATTCCAGGATGATTTCACCGGGATTGGCTTCTCTGGGGCAGGTCTGGGTACACATCCCGCAGTGAAGACAGCGCCACAGTTCCGGTGCGTTTTCCATTATTTTATCCTTGGCGCCGATCTGCACGTAACGAATCATTTTTCTGGGAAAGTGTCCGGATATCAGCGGACAAATCGCCGTACAGGTGCCGCAGTTAAAACAGGCAAGCGCTGGATTTTCCCCAACCGTCTGCAGTTCCTCTGCAAAATCGGGACGTAAGCTCAACATGTTTTCCTCCCCCTGGCAGGCCGGAATCAAGGGGTTACGATTCCGGTTGAGAGACAGCCGCTTTCAACGCATACCGGTAATAGGCGCCGTCTTTTTCGTCTTCGACAATTTCACCGTATTTTTTCAGAGCCGCAACAAACCATAACACTTCATGTGCGGGCAGAGCAGTGGCTGCGGCGATTTCCGGTATGGTTGCCGCACCGGCTCCGAGATGGCTTCGAATCGATTTCAGTGCGTTTTTCTGCTCCCGGACAGCGGCGGACGCGTTTTTAATCCACTGGCGGCGTGTCCGCCGCAGGGCTTTCAAGGCTGCTTTTTTTTCATCGGGTGTTGCTTCCATTCAATTCCTCATTGCTCATATTGATTGTCCGGAATGGGCGCATTGCATGCGGCGGCCCTCAGGCGGCGGGAATGTCGGCGACAATTTGATCCACCATGGCTTCGTACTGCTGCAAGGTCCATCCATCGATATTAATGGCCTTTTCAGGACAAACACCGACGCAGGCGCCGCAGCCCATACAAAGAGCTGGTGTTACCTGTGCGCGCTTGACCTGCCGCCCGGCTATTTCCACGTCAACCAGGGTAAGGGCCCCGTCGCTCAAACAGGCTTGGACACAGGCCCCGTTGCCGCTGCATTTTTCAAGGTCTACCCGGGCGACAAATGGATCCAGCTCGACGCAGCCGCGGTTCAGCAGTGCGGCGGCTTTTACCGCCGCCGCTCCAGCGGCATTGCAGGCTTCCCCGACATCCATGGGCGCCTGGCAGGTGCCGGCCAGCAGAATGCCGGCAATCGGCAGTTCCACGGGTCTGAGCTTTGGGTGGACTTCCAGCAGGAACTTGTCATTCCCGACGGGAAGCTTCATCATTTCCACCAAACCGGCAATCGGATTGGGCTCGATACCGGTCACCAGAACCACCAGATCCACCGCTGCGGCCACGGTTTCGCCGAAGGTCAGGGTGTCGACCGCCTTGACGATCAGCGGAAAATCGGCCGCGTCGTCCGAATTGATAAGCACCTCGGGCGGCGCTTCGGCTTCGAAACGAATGAAGACCACCTGATTGCGGGCCGCGGTTTCGTACAGTGATTCATGCCCCCTTCCATAGGTCCGAATATCACGATAAAATTCATACACATGCGTTTTCGGACACGCCTCGCGGATAATATTGGCCGTGTTGAGGGCGGCCGAGCAGCAGGTTCTGGAACAGTACTCGTTGAGATGACCGTCTTCCGATTGCGGATCGATGCCGGGGATTTGACGGCTGCCGACGCAATGAATCAGGGCCAGGCGGCGGATGGGCCGCCCGTCGATGGTGAGCATGCCTTCAGATGGGGTGACTCCGCGCAGATGGCGTATTAAATCCGGAAGGGTGACCACCGCATCATGCTCTTGAAATCCATATTCTCCCTTGTTCGGGCGGTAGGATTTCAAACCCGTTGCCATAATGACGACACCGGTTTCAATGACCACATTATCTTCGGTCGTGATGTTCGGCAGCGCATAAACCCCCCGATCGGCAATGAAACAGCCGCGGTCGTCCGACGTCAGACGCGCGCATGCCGTCTGATCGGCAGGGGACAGATGCGGCTGAATACCCAGTTTGAAATTGCCGATATAACCCTCAAAGGAGGTCATTTCCGCACCGGCGATAACGTCAATGGCCGCATGGGACAACACGCGCGCCGCCAATTCTTGAATTAAATACGGGGCATTCTCACGACGGGGCGCCAGTCGATCGAGCCGGGCGAGTTGTCCCCCCAGAAAGGCAGAACGTTCAATCAAAGCAACCTTGATGCCCCGGTCGGCCAGATCCAGCGCACTGCGCAACCCGGCGATACCGCCGCCGATAATGGTTGCATGCCGGGTGGCATTCACACGAATCGGTTGCAGTGGTTTGAGCTGCGCCGCTTTGGCGACAGCCATGGACACCAGATGGGTTGCCTTGTCCGTGGCCGGGTCGCCGTGATGGACCCAGCTGACCTGTTCCCTGATATTCGCATGCTCATAAATGAATGGATTTTTGCCCGCACGGGATATGGCGCCGCGGAACGTTGATTCGTGCAGGCTGGGCGCACAGGATGCGACAACAATCCGATCGACGGTGCCGTTTTTTAGGTCGGTCATGATCAGATCCTGGCCGGGATCCGAACACATGAACATACTGGTTCTGGCAACCGCCACGCCGGGCTGTGCTGCAATCCGGTCGCGCACTTTTTCAACGTCTACATGATCGGAAATATTGCCGCCGCAGTAGCAGATATAAACGCCGACTTTGGCGGCGGCGGCCTCGTTCATTTTTTCTTTTGCGGGTTCGGTCATGCCGGTAACTCCTGCCGGAATTTGATGCGGTGAACGCAAAAGGCGTTGCCTCAAGCCACTTTTTGGTGGGATCGATTTTCCAGTGCCGCTAGATACTTGGCGGCTTCCAATGCCGCCGCCCCGGATTCGGTGATCGTGTCCACAATATCCTTGGGACCGGCGGCGGCACCGGCGGTAAAAACGCCCTCCATGTCGGTCAACGTTGGCGAAAGCGCGGGCCGGATCGTTTTTATAAACCGGTCCTCGTCCGGCGACACCGGGCACACACCCGCCGGCTGCCACGCCGGGATCATTCCCAGTGACAGCACCACCATATCATGTTCGGCCGTTGCAACCCCTTCGCCGTCCTGCGCTTCGTATTGCAGTATAACGTTTCCATTTTCGCCTCCCTTGATGGAGGCGACTTTGGCCTTGACAAATTGGATGCCCATGGCCCTGGCATTTTGGTAAAATTGTTCATAACCTTTGCCGAAGGCCCGGATGTCCATGTAATAAATGGTGATGTCCGCCAGCGGCAGCGTTCCGGAAAGCAGCATGGCCTGTTTGATGGCGTACATGCAGCAGACCCTTGAGCAATATGGTACGCCCATGCTCTTGTCGCGGGACCCTGCACACTGAATGTAGGCAATGGCATCCGGCTCCATGCCGTCGGACGGCCGCAGCACGCGGCTGTAGGGCCCGTGCGGCGCAAGCAGACGCTCCATCTGCAGGGCGTCGATGACATTGGGAATCGTTCCGTTTCCATACTGGTGCTTGCCGGCCACGCCCGTCATTTCGAATCCGGTGGTGAGCACGGCGGTTTTTGCGCTCAGGCGGAGTTGTTGCGGCTGTTGAAAATAATCGATGGCCCGGGTTGGACATACCTGCTCGCATTTGCCGCAGAGCATGCAGTTCTCAACATCCAGGACGGCTAGTTGGGGAATCGCGTTGGAGAAAGGAATTGAGATGGCTTTGGTGGCGCAAAAACCGCCCTGCTCTTTATCCGGTACGTAGACCGGACAGTTGTACTCGCACTGGCGGCAGCCGATGCATTGATCGGCGTTCACATACCGCGGGCGTTGGGTGATATCCGCCGTGATGACGCCGCCGCTGCGCGACAAGGCCTCAAGGCTGCAGTATGTGTATAAGCTGATGTTTTCATGATGGGCGGCCGCGGCCATTTTCGGTGTGGTAATGCAGCTGGCGCAATCCAGGGTGGGAAACACTTTTGACAAGCGGATCATTTTTCCACCGATCGTGGCGTTTTTTTCAACAATGGCGACCTGGTATCCCTGGTCCCCGAGATCCAGCGCCGTCTGCAGGCCGGCGATGCCGCCGCCGATGACCAGGACATCAACGTCTGTTTTTAATGTGGCATTCATCTGTTCCTCCCACGGACCCATGCCTGGCATGGCTGTATGTTTGCCTGCCGCCCAGGTGACTGCGAATAAAATAGACGCGGTTACGGCGGCCCAAGCGCTTGGACCACCTGGTTCATTTGATTGACTTCATTTAAAAAGGCACGGTTGCAGACCGTACAGATTGCGGTCAGCCGCAGACGGCGAAGATCCATGTTCTGCGCCTTCATCAGGGCGTATACCTTGTCCAAACGCTGCGCCATGGCTTTGTAGGCGCCTTCGTAGGGGCATTCTTCACCGCAGGACATGACGATGATGCCGCAGATACCTTTTTTGAAGCAATCCAGGTAAAACTGTTCCGGAAAGAGAATGGGGGCTTTTACTCTGAGAATGTATGTATTCGCCGGATAGCTGGCGTGCGCCTGTCCAACCGCGTCTGCACCGGGATAGGCGCAGGCCTCAGTTGCCAGGATCAGGATTTTGTACGGCTGCAGATGATCGCTCCGGGTTGCCATATCGCCCCCGTTTACTTGTTTCTCCGCACGAAATGTTTGTCATAGCCGTCGGCTTCCAAAGCGCCCATGTATTCATGGCCTGCCTTTTTTGACCAGGCCGGAATGTCGCGGCGCGTGCCCGGATCGTTGGAGTAGATTTCCAGCACCTCGCCCACTTGGACGGCGCCGATGCCTTTTTTGGCCTCCAGAAGGGGCCCGGGGCATGCGCTTCCCCTGGCATCCACTGTGCTGGTTGCTGCAATACTTGCTAAATCGACATCTGCCATGATTACCTCCTCTTTGATGTGGTTTTCACTGCGTGATTTTTTTCAGCCGGATCATCAACCCCGACGCCGGTCTGTCCATCTCCGCGATCGGTAGAACTTTACAGGAACCGGCGGGAATGATGCGCAACAAGTCGTTGATATTTTCAGAATCATCACAAAGAATCTCCAGTACATCATCTTTGTCAAGCGCCAGAAACGCATTGCTGGCTTTTAACAGGCAGAACGGAATAATCAGATTTCGAAGATCGAGCCTTGCCATTGTCTGTCTTGCCCGCTGGATTCATTGTGGAGAGAACCTTCTGCAAGTAAAATGCCAGATAAAGCGGGTTTGTTATTAATAGATTGATTTAATATGAAATTTTGAAAAAATCGGCTGTTTTTGGCTGCGCGGCGGCACGGATTGCTTGCACAGTTGGCTGGCCTGTGTTAAGAAACCGAACAACAAAATGTCCAGTTGCTGAACAGGAGAATACATGTTTGGAGGCGAACTGAACCATTATTGGCGAACCGTGGTGGAGACCATTCAGGACGGTGTGATGATCGTCAACACGGAAGGCCGCATCGTAACCGTCAACAGCGCCTTTGAGATCATTACCGGCTACAGCCGCGACGAAGCCGTCGGGCAGCTCTGCAGCATACTGGGTTGCAGCGCGTGCAAGCTGATGCGCGAGGGGAACAGCTGCCACTGGTGCATCATGTTCGAACGGGGGAAGCTGAAAAAACAGAAGTGCACCCTGCAGCACAAGGGCGGTACATTGGTGAACGTGGTCAAAAACGCCTCGGTGCTGGAAGACAGCGGCGGGAACATCAGCGGCGCCGTCGAAACGCTTACCGATATCACCGATTTGATGGATATGGAAATGCAGATTCAAAGCTATCGGCGTGCGCTGCAGGAGGCCGACCGTTTTCACGGCATCATCGGTTCCTCCGCGGTCATGCAGGGTGTGTTCGACCTGATATCCAACGCCGCCATGTCGGATGCACCGGTGATTGTCTACGGCGAGAGCGGCACCGGCAAAGAGCTGGTCGCCAGAGCGATTCATGAGTCCGGCACGCGCCGGGAGCGGGCCTACATCAAGGTCAACTGCGCTGCGCTGAATGAATCCCTGCTGGAAAGCGAACTGTTCGGCCACGTGAAAGGGGCCTTCACCGGTGCTCATAGAACCCGCAAGGGCCGTTTCGAAGCCGCCGGCGGAGGGGATCTTTTTCTGGATGAGATCGGTGATCTGCCGATCGCCACCCAGGTGAAGCTGCTGCGGGTGCTGGAGGAGAAAGTCATCGAGCGGGTCGGCGACAACCAGCCGATTCATACCGACGTCCGGATCATTTCGGCCACCAACCAGGATTTGCGCAAACGCGTGCACGAAGGGTTGTTCCGGGAGGATCTCTACTATCGCATCAACGTCATTCCGATCCACGTGCCGCCGCTCCGGGAGCGCATCGGGGACATTCCGATTCTGGCGCAGCACTTTTTTCAACAGCTGCAGGTCAAAAGCGGGAAAAACATCAAAACGCTGTCCAGTGAAGCCCTCGACTGTCTGATTCAGTATCCGTGGCCGGGCAACGTGCGTGAACTCAAAAGCGCCTTTGAATACGCTTTTGTCTCGTGTCAGTCAGACACGATTCTGCCGCAGCACCTGCCGGGAGCCATCAGTTGCGGGCCTTCGCAGAGCGAACCGCTTCGCCTGGCGCCGGAGAGCCTGGACAGCATCAAAAAGCAGCGTCTGGTTGACGCCCTGCGCCGTGCAAACGGTAACCAGTCCCGGGCCGCCCGGATACTGGGCATCAGCCGGACCAGCGTGTGGAGCCAGATGAAGCGGTTCAACATTAATGTATGAGATGGCACTCTTTTTGCTGTTGTTCAAATATCGGAACGAAAAGAACGGTATTTGAACCGCAATGAAGGAGGCGTCATGGAAATGAAACCGATGTTTGAACCGTTTGAACTGGGCGGCTGCATTCTGCCCAATCGATTTGTCTTTCCGCCTGTGAAAACCGCATTCGGTGCACCCGGGGGGAAGGTGAGCAATCGGCAGCTGAGGTTTTATCGTCAGATTGCAAGTCAGGGGCCCGGACTGGTGATACTGGAGCCGGCGGCGGTCACCGTCGACGGTCGGGAGCATCCCCTGCAGCTGTGCATTCATCAGGATGACAGTCCGTCGGAAATAAAAAAGATCATCGACGTCATCCATGCGCAAGACCGGCGGGTGTGCCTGCACCTAAACCATGCCGGCGCCGCCGCCAATCCCAAGGCCAGCGGCACCGCTCCCCTGGCGCCGGCTGCGATCACCTGCGCCGCTTCCGGCCAGGAGGCGGTGCCGCTGACGGAAGCGGACATTGACCGCATTGTGGATGGCTATCGCGCCGCCGCCCGCAAGGCCGCCGCCATCGGGGTGGATATGATTGAAATTCAGGGCGGCCACGGCTATCTGCTGTCCCAGTTTCTGAACTCCGGGATCAATCAGCGCAGCGACGTTTACGGTGAAAATCGGCTGCTTTTTGCGCAGCGGGTGCTGGCGGCTGTTGCCGAGGGAGCGCCTGAACTGCCACGCGTGCTGCGCATTTCCGGATCTGAAATGTCGCCCGATTTCGGCCTCTCCCGGGATGATCTGCTGCCCCTTTTGACCCTGGCGGAAAAAGAAGGGGTCTGCGCACTGCATGTGGGGATGGGATCGGCCTGCTACAGCCCGCCGTGGTATTTTCATCATGCCAGCCTGCCGGAGAAACCGCAGTGGGATGCCATGGCGTGGGTCCGGCGGCACAGCCGTCTGCCGATGGTCATGGCCGGGCGCATGGGCCGTATCGAGCGGGTCAATGCGGCCATCGAAAAAGGGGTCGCGGATCTGGTGGCCCTCGGCCGGCCTCTGATCGCGGACCCGGCGTTGCTCGAAAAATGGCGTCAGAAGAAATTTGAAGAAGCGACCTACTGCGGCTACTGTCTGCAGGGATGCCTGCATCGGGTGAAAAACGGCAAACCCTTGGGCTGCAACTTGAATCCCGTGCTCGGCGAAGCTGCACCGGAAAAAACCGATCAGCCGTTGAAGGTGCTGGTGGTCGGCGGCGGGCCGGCGGGTATGAGCGCCGCCCTGCACCTGTCCCGCCGGGGGCATGTGGTCACACTGGCGGAAAAGGACAGCCGCCTGGGCGGGCAGTTCAATCTGGCCTGGCAGGCGCCGGGCAAGGAAACGATGCAGCAGGGGCTGGACAGCCTGGATTTCTGCGTCAGGGCCGATGCCGCCCATGTCCTCTGCAATACACCGGTCACCGACGCGTGGATTCGCGACGCAGCGCCGGATCTGCTGGTCTGGGCGGTCGGTGCAAGACAGAATGTGCCCGACATCGAAGGTCTCGACCATCAGTATGTCATGAGTTCGATCGAATATTTCAACGGAGACAAGCCGGTCAAGGGGCCGCGTGTGCTGGTGATCGGGGCCGGCCGCACCGGTCTGGAAGTGGCGGAAAGGCTTGGCCGCGACGGCTTTGATGTCACCGCCACCAAACGCACCGACCCCATCGGCAGCATGATGGAAATGATTACCAAGAAGCTGGCGTTGATGCGCATCGAAAAGATGAAGCAGGTCACGCTGATGCCGCACACGGCGGTCAAGTATCTGGGGGATGACAAGGCTGTCCTGGCGGTAGACGGTCGGGTACAGGAAGTGCCGGCATTTCAGACCGTTGTATTGTGCGCCGGCATGGTATCCCTTTCCGGACCGGGTGAGGATGTCCAACAGAACGTTTCCCGTATCGAAGTGATCGGCGATGCCGATCAGGTGCGGGATATTTATTCCGCCGTGCACGCCGGCTATGCGCTGGCCGAAAAATATTAGCAAAAAGCGCAGCAGCGCAGCCGACGGCGATTGCCGAGGAGGTGGCCTATGAATGATGAAATGTCGTTCGCCGACGTTGCCATTGTGGCCTGCGGAACCATGAGTCTGGAGTTGAACCATTTACAGCAAACCGGTTTTCTGGACACCAGACACCTGTTTTACACAACGCCGGGTCTGCATCAGGACATACCTGAGCTGGAGCGCCAGCTGGTGAAAATGATCGCCCGCGCCCGCCGGCGGGCGGAAAAGGTATTGGTCGTTTACGGCGGGAAATTCTGTTACGTCAATGTGGATGAACCCACCCGCTTGATGCAGACCATTATCCGGGAGCAGGGTCCCGGGGTCGGGCGGATTCAGGCCACGCAGTGCATGGATATGATCGCCAGCGAGGCGCAGCGCGGGGAGATCGCCCGGGAGGCGGCCGGCGGCGAGCCGGTGTGGTGGATGACGCCCGGCTGGGTCAAATTTCGCAAAAAGGTGTTCAAAGGCTGGGATAAAGGCCTGGCCAACGAAAATTTTCCCCGCCACACGGGGGGTGCGATTGTGCTGGATGCCATCGGTTATCTCGATCAGTACATGGCGGAGGATCCGGAGGGCTTCCTGGATTACTGTGATTGGATGGGGATTCCCATGCAGGCCTATCCGGTGGCCCTGGATCGTTTCAAAAGGCTGCTCACACAAGGTGTAATAGATATGGCACGGTAATTGTATAAAGTAAATTGTATGGGCGTTACTTGGCATTACCTCCATCTGAATGCTTAACAACCCATTGAGCGGCAAATCGGCCCCCGGGGAATAGGCCCCGCGGGTCGATTTGCTTTTTCTGGGGCTGCGGGTTTTCCACTGCATCCGGCGCTCCGGCATCTCCCGCGCCATCGGTTCAATATCGACTGTTACCCGGGATTAAGTTTTGCACCTGCGTGCGATCGTGCCGGGTGGGCGTGTGGCGGAACAATTCAGATCGTTATCGTAACGTTTTTCTGCGTTACTTGTAACGAGAATCCGGAAAAAAAGACGCTTGTGTGCGTCCTTGTTGAAGGTGGCCGTATTGGAAATCGTCCCGGAATGTCCTTGTTGTCGGTTCACCGAATTCGCAGAAAGTGGCCAACGCTCGTCGATCCCGCAAGAAAAGACAGGAGGCGACTTGTTTTCCGACCGGTTCTGATTTTTGATTGCAAAATGGCACCAAATGTGCAAATAATTACAGTCAGAGACCAATTGAAAACGTTCACGGTAGTAAGTATATTTCTGATCCTTTAACGCTTAAACAAGGAGGAAATTCAAATGAAAGCCAGAAACTGCTGCAAGACCATGGAAGCCGAACTGACCGCCTGGAAAGCCAACGTATATGATATCGTGCGGCGCATGGAGTCTCTGCCGGGCGGCGAAAAAGAAAAAGTGCTCCCCAACATCGAGGATCTTCACATGCTGATCGCCGAGATGGATGAACGCATCGAACAGATCCGTGACACCTGCACACCCGAGACCGGCATTGACGACATCCGCACCGACAGGGATAAATTCAACAATTCCCTGGCAAAGCTGCGGGTTACGGCTGAAGAGGCGATGCGCGGCTTGGGCGGCGGTGATTTCGGCGGTTGATGCCGCCGTGCTTTAGACCTCATTCTTTCCATTAAAAACCCGGTCCGCTGGACCGGGTTTTTTTATGGTTTGGCATGAAAATTGATATGAGTTTTGCCGGCAACCGTAATTGCATGGCAGCCGCCGAAGGCTGTCCGACAAACGGCAACATCCGATGCGGTTTGCACGCCGGCATCGAAGGATGGCGCTTCAACCCACACAAGGAGTGAACATGGGAATCAACATATCGAGACGATCGTTTCTCAAAGGCTCTCTGGCCACGGCCTGTGCCACCTGTGCATCGCAAGTACCGCTGCCGGCGTCGGCGCAATCCAGCACCGGCGAAGAACTGGCGACGCTGATCGACATCCGCCGCTGCGTCGGATGCGAGGCGTGCGTGGAGGCCTGTCGTGATGCCAATTATGAAAAGCATCCCGCGCCCGAAAGGCCTTTTCCCAAGATGTATCCCAATCGCGTGAAGGTGGCGGACTGGTCGGACGAAGAGGGACGGGAGGTGCGCGACCGCCTGACGCCCTACAACTGGCTGACGATCCAGTGGGCCACCGTCGACATCGACGGGGAGGAGGTCGACCTGTCGTTTCCCCGCCGCTGCATGCACTGTCAGAACCCGCCCTGCGCGGATCTGTGCCCCTGGGGGGCGGCGCGCAAACTGAAGAACGGAATCACCCTCATTCACCCGGACATTTGCTTAGGGGGTAGAAAATGCCAGGTGGTCTGTCCATGGGATATTCCCCAGCGCCAGACCGGTGTCGGTCTCTACCTGGATATTCTGCCCAGCCTTGCGGGCAACGGCGTCATGTTCAAATGCGACCGCTGCTACAACCGCATCGCGGAGGGGGAACCGCCGGCCTGCATCGAGGCCTGTCCGGAAGACGTGCAGATCATCGGTCCCCGCAAAGAAATCGTCGCGGAAGCCCACCGGCTGGAGAAGGAAGAGGGCGTTTACATTTACGGAGAGACGGAAAACGGCGGCACCAACACCCTGTATGTGTCTCCGGTGCCTTTTGAAACGCTCAATCAGGCCATTGACAAGGGACCCGGCCGGCCCCATTTCGACAAGGTTGAGGACCAGATGGCCCACGCCGACAACCTGGCGACCGCCATGGCCATCGCCCCTTTTGCCGGTCTGGCGGCTGCTGCGGCCAGGATTTACAAGGCCGCAAAGAAATCACGCGGCACGACAGGAGATGCATCATGACAGATCGTGTGCAAAGCGGAACCATCGTCGAGGTAAAATATTTCAAGCCGGTGTATCTTTTTCTGCTTTTCAGCATGGGACTCACCGGCTTCGGACAGATGCCCATATTCAAGCGCTATTATATCGCCGATATTCCGGGATTGGGGTGGCTGGCGGATTATTACGCCACCCACTACATTCACTACCTCGGGGCCGTCGTGTTGTTTGCATTTTTCGTGTATGCCGCAGGCGTCTATTTCGGGCTGATCCGACGGCATTTTCAGCTGAGTACCGCCGCTTACATTAGGATCGCCCTGTTGGGGGTGATTGCGCTCACGGGCATCTTCAGAGTGCTGAAAAACCTGCCGGAGGTGGTTTTTTCACCCCTGTTTACGATGGTGATCGATATTTCCCATCTGGGATTTATGATGCTGCTGATGTTTTTCGGGATCGGGTTTATGATATGGAAAAAACCATGGTTGGTTAAGCGCTGATGCCGGCGTTGGCCGGCATCACATGCTCTGGCCGTCAACGCTTTTTCCAACGCACCAGGATATCAAGGGCTTCTTCGGCGCTTTCCGTGGCCTGGACGGTATAAGCCGGCGTTGGCAAAGGTCTGGCAATACAAATCCCGAATCCGTTTTTCATCGTCCAGCACCAGGATGCGGTTGTCTGCCATTATCTGTCTCCTTCTCATTCGTTCCGAGATGCTTCTTCAATATCGACAATGGTGCGTCGGTTCATATAAGATTTGGATTTGTAGCGGGTAATTTTCATGATTTTCCGGGTGAGTTCCCCAAGACGTTCAATTCCCTGTTTGATGTTCTGCAAAAGTTCGTAGTTGGGATCTTCGGGGTTCAGGTCCATCAGCAGCAGCTCTGAAAAGCCTGACACCGTTTGCATGGGCTGGTTCAGTTCGTGGCAGACAGCCCCGGCCATTTCCAGCACCCCCTCGAGTTTTTCCTGCTGCACCAGTTCGTTCTGCAGGGAGATGATGCGTCGGCCCACACTGATTCTGGCCCGCAACTCATCATTGTTAAATGGTTTGGAAATGAAGTCGTCCGCGCCGGCGTCCAATCCCTCAACAATGTGGTTGTTTCCGTTTCTGGCGGTCAGCAGAATCAGGTACAATGGCTCCTTGCGGGCCTGTTTGCGCATTTCCCGACACACGGCGGTGCCGTCTTTTTGCGGCATTTCCCAGTCCAAAAGGGCCAACCGGGGGGCATCGTCGGCCTGAAGGGTGTTAAGGGCGTCAATGCCATCGGCAGCGCAGACCACTTCATATCCCCATTTTTCCAGAACGGCTTTCAGCATGTGACGTGATGTGAGGTCGTCTTCCGCAACCAAGATTTTCATTAATGAAGCTCCTTTTTCATGTGCAACCGCGGTTACATCTGTTTTTGTTCATGGATTCGGCGCTGCCGGGGCGTATACAACCCGGTTCCGCCCCGCATCCTTGGCTTGATACAAAGCGGCATCCGCCGCCGCGAGGAGGGCGTCAACCGTTTCGCGTCCGCCGGCGCCGGCCACGCCGATGCTCACGGTTACGGAAACGAGTCCGCCTCTGGTGTCAATCCGCAGGTCGGCCGTGCCGGCCCGCAGACGTTCATACGGACCCTGACCGGCTTTAGCCCCGGCGTCGGGGGCGATCACCAAAAATTCCTCTCCGCCGTAGCGCCCCACGATATCATAGCCCCGGATACAGTTCTGAGCGGCCTTGACAAAGGCGCACAGCACTTCGTCTCCGGCTTGATGGCCGTACCGGTCGTTTACCTGTTTGAAATGATCGATGTCGCACAGCCCGATACTCAACCGGGAGTTGCCGCGCCCGGCCCGCAGCAGTTCTTTCTGCAGGGTTTCCAGGATGGCCCGTCGGTTGGGGGCACCGGTCAATGGATCGTGCATGGCTTCGTGGGCGAGGGCGTTTCTAGCCTCCATCAGCTCCAGCTGCAGCTCCACCATACGGCGGCCGACCTGGATTCTGGCCTGCAGTTCATCATTGTCGTAAGGTTTGGAGACGTAGTCATTGGCCCCGGCTTCGAGTCCCCGCACGATATCCGCCTTTTCATCTTTGGCGGTGAGGATAATCAGGTGGGGGGGAACGGCGGTGGGTTGGGCCTTGATGCGGCGGCAGACTTCAAGGCCGTCCATACCCGGCATTTCCCAGTCCAGAATGGCCAGATTGGGGGCATCCTGCTGCTGCATGATCTGCCAGGCACTACCGCCGTCGCCGACAGCGACCGGTTCGTAGCCCCATTTGCGCAACAGTGCAGTGAGAATGGTTCTGGATGTCAGATCGTCTTCGGCCACAAGAATTTTCATGAATATTCTGTCGTACTTTCCGGGTGCCGGCGGCCCGTCGCCGCATCAAGCCGGATATGCGCGGGCCCGATCAACCCGATGATCAGCAAAATCAATGCCAGCACCGAATCAAAACCACCGTAGGGCCGGCAATCCCGCCCGCGCCGTGTGCCGCCCGGCGTTCTACGGTAGGCTGGAAGACGCCATCATGCCCCATCCGCGACAAAAAAGCAAACATCCCGTTGTATTTTTGACGATAGGACCCATAGGTCTTATAAGTCCTATGGGTCCTATAATAGGTCCTATCCCCTGAAAAATTCTTGGAAACAATTCCACAACCTGATATTGCATTGTCCGGCCGTTTGCCGCCGGCGCTGCGCCGGCGGCTTGAAACGCTCATCAACTTTCGCGACATATGGAGCTTCAACATGATACCAGACGATTTCATTCGGCCGATTTTCATCGGTGGGGAGCGGGTGAACATTCTACACCTGGAAACCCTTGAGAAAAAAGGCGTCGGCCGTCTGCAACACCTGCCGTTTTCGATCAAGATACTTGTCGAAAATCTGGCACGGCATCTTGACGGCCGCGTGGTTACGGAGGCCGATTTATCGGCCGTCGCCAACTGGCGGCGCCACTATTCAACACCGGTTGAAATTCCGCATCATCCCGAACGCGTTTTGATGCAGGATTTTACCGGTGTCCCTGCGGTGGTGGATTTGGCGGCGATGCGGGATGCCCTGAAAGCCCTGGGCGGCGATCCGGCCGCCATCAATCCGACGGTGCCGGTGGAGCTGATCGTCGATCACTCGGTTCAGGTCGATTTTTACGGCACCCGGCATGCGCTGCAGCAAAACGTGGAAACCGAGTATCAGCGCAACAGCGAACGCTACCGTTTGCTGAAGTGGGCGCAAAAAAGTTTTACAAACTTCAAGGTGGTGCCCCCCAATTCCGGTATCTGTCACCAGGTCAATCTGGAGCATCTTGGTCGGGTTGTGACCACCCAGTCCACACGGTCCGGCTTGACGGCGTATCCGGACACGCTGGTGGGCACTGATTCGCACACGACCATGATCAACGGCCTCGGCGTAATGGGCTGGGGGGTCGGCGGCATTGAAGCTGAAGCCGTCATGCTGGGCCGGCCGTATTCCATGTCGATTCCCGAAGTCGTGGGTCTGCGTTTAAAGGGCCGCCTCGCCCCGGGGGTGACCGCCACGGATCTTGTACTCACGATAACCGAAATGCTCCGCCGACACAATGTGGTGGAAAAATTTGTCGAATTCTTCGGCGACGGCATGCAACGGCTCAGCCTGCCGGACCGGGCGACCATCGCCAATATGGCGCCCGAATACGGTGCGACCATGGGCTTTTTCCCCGTCGATGCACAAACCCTGGCCTATTTGAACATGACCCATCGCAGCCGGAGTGCCGCCGTCGTGGAGCATTATACCAAGGAGAACGGCCTTTTTTACGACGGCGCCGTCGAACCGGCCTACAGCGAAATTCTGACGCTGGACCTGGCGCGGGTGGAGCCCACTCTGGCCGGTCCTTCCCGGCCTCAGGATCGGATGCCGGTCCGAAAACTGGCGGCATTCTGGCGGGAAGCCGCCGGCGCCCGCTCCAGCACCAAAGGGCGGCGCGTGACGGTCGGCGGCCGCACCGGCCGGATTGAAGACGGCAGTGTGGTGATCGCGGCCATCACTTCCTGCACCAACACATCCAATCCCCACGCCATGATCGGTGCCGGGCTGGTCGCCCAAAAAGCCGTTGCGCGCGGGCTTACAACACCACCGACGGTAAAGACATCCCTGGCCCCGGGATCCAGGGTGGTGGTGGACTATCTGAAGAAGGCCGGTTTGATGCCGTATCTGGAAGCGCTGGGTTTTCATTTGGCCGCTTTCGGCTGCACGACCTGCATCGGCAACAGCGGCCCCCTGCATCCCGAGATTGAAGCGGCCATCGTCGAAAACGATTTCCATGTGGCTGCGGTATTGTCCGGCAACCGCAATTTTGAAGCCCGCATTCACCAAAGCATCAAAGACAACTTTCTGACATCACCGATGCTGGTGGTGGTTTATGCCCTGGCCGGCCACATCGGGATCGACGTGTCGCGGGAGCCCGTGGGGTGGGACCCCAATGGGCAGCCGGTGTATCTTAAGGACATATGGCCGGCGGCGGAGGAAATCGATGCGCTGGTCAAGAGGCATGTCCAGCCGGCCGACTTTGCGTCCACCTACGCGGCTGTTTATGAGGGGGATGCGTTCTGGCAGGCGCTGGACGTCAAGGAAAGCACGACGTTTCCCTGGGACCCGGAATCCACCTATATCCGCCGACCCCCGTATTTTGACGGGTTGCAGCCACAGGCGGACGGCCTGCAAGACATCAACGACGCACACGTCCTGCTGCTGCTGGGCGACACGGTCACCACGGATCACATCAGTCCGGCCGGCGCCATACCGCCGGCCTATCCCGCCGGCCGCTATTTGGAGCGGCACGGCGTTGCGCCCGAAGCCTTTAATTCCTACGGTGCCAGACGGGGAAACCACGAAGTCATGATGCGGGGGACCTTCGGCAATATCCGCATCCGCAACCGGCTGGTTGCGCCGGTTGAAGGCGGCTACACCCTCAAGTTTCCGGAGAAGGAAAAGCGTTTTGTTTTTGACGCGGCCCTGGCGTATCTGGGGGAAGGCCGGCCGCTGATGGTTCTGGCCGGCACGGAGTACGGTACGGGCTCTTCACGGGACTGGGCCGCCAAGGGCACCTATCTTCTGGGCGTCAAAGCGGTGATCGCCCGTTCCTTTGAACGCATTCACCGCAGCAACCTGGTGGGCATGGGGGTTTTGCCGCTTGAATTCCAATCCGGGGAAAGCGCCGACGCCCTCGGCCTGGACGGCTCTGAGCGGATCTTCGTAGAAGGGATTGAAAATTTGACGCCCCGTAAAGTGCTTCCGGTGAGGGCGGTAAAAGAGGGCGGAGCGTCGATTTCTTTTGCCGTCACCGCGCGTATCGACACCGCTGTCGAAGCGGCCTACATCCAAAACGGCGGCATCTTGCCCTATGTCCTGCGAAAATTGATTCCGCGCTGACGATCGTTTTCGGCGGCGAAGGTCTGTGGAGGAAACAGACGATGGCGTCTTTTGCGTCGGTCCAGCGACTCTTGATCCAAATTTACGGCCCGGAAGACGGCGCCCGGACCTTTGAGCGCATCCGCCGCCGGCTGAACCCGTATCCGCGGCCCATGCCCGGCGGCGGTCCTTTATTCTCCGAAAAAACCATCGTACTGATCACTTACGGCGACACGCTGCAGAGTGCATCCGGTACCGCGCCGCTGCAGATCCTGACGCGCTTTGCACAGAGGTATCTTAAAGACGTGTTTTCCACGATTCATCTGCTGCCTTTCTTTCCATATTCTTCGGACGACGGTTTTTCCGTCCAGGACTATCATTCGGTGCGTTCCGACTTGGGAACCTGGGAGGACATCGCGGCCATCGGCAGGGATTTTGACCTGATGTTCGATTTCGTGCTCAACCACGTGTCCGCCCAAAGCCGCTGGTTTGAAAATTATCTGAAGGGCGCCAGGGGATACGAACACCTGGCCGTTGAGATGCCCCCGCAGATGGACCTGTCGGCGGTGGTGCGGCCGCGCTCGCTGCCGCTGTTGACGCCGTTTACCAAAAAGAGCGGGGAGCGCGTTCATTTGTGGACCACCTTCGGTCCCGATCAGATCGATTTGAATTATGCGGATCCGGCCGTCCTCGAGCGCATGATCGACGTGCTTCTGGACTATGTCCGCCGGGGCGCCGCCATGCTGCGCCTGGATGCCGTCGGCTATTTGTGGAAGTGCGCCGGAACCCCCAGCATTCATTTGCCGCAGACCCATGCAGTGGTCCGGCTGATCAGGGCCATACTGGACATCGTCGCGCCGCACGTGCTGCTGATTACGGAAACCAATGTGCCCCATGCCGAAAACATCCGCTATTTCGGCGACGGCGGCGGCGAAGCCCAAATGGTCTACAACTTCACCCTGCCACCCCTTCTGCTCTACAGTCTGCTGCGCGAGGATGCCACGCTGCTTTCGGCCTGGGTGAAAACACTGACGCCGCCGTCCGACCGATGCACCTTTTTTAATTTTACGGCTTCCCATGACGGTATCGGGGTGCGGCCGCTGGAGGGAATTCTGCCGGGGTTGGAAATCGATCGGCTCGCCGAACAGGTAGAGAAAACCGGCGGCCTGGTTTCGTACAAACGCAATTCGGACGGATCGGAAAGCCCCTACGAACTCAACACCACCTACATCGATGCGCTGGGGCGGTCTGCGGATGGGCCGGCGGATCGACGCATCGATCGCTTCCTCGCGTCGCAGGCGATCCAATTGGTGCTGCCGGGCGTTCCCGGCGTTTATATTCACAGTGTGCTGGGTTCCCGCAACTGGCGGGCGGGCGTAGAGATGACCGGACGCGCCCGGTCCATCAATCGGGAAAAGCTGGATGTGGATGCCGTCAGCGATGAACTGGCCCATGCCGCATCCTTCCGTGCCCGGGTGTTTCAATTCTATCGCCGGATGATCCGCATCAGAGCCGCTCAACCGGCGTTTGCCCCCGGAGCCGCCGCATCGGTGCTGGCCGTCGATCCCGGCGTGTTCGGGCTGATGCGCCAGACAGGTTCGCAGCGCATATACGCCCTGACCAATCTGACCTCCCGCCGCCTCCGGATCAGCCTTGCGGGCTGTCGGCCGGACGTGCGGCGGATGACGGATCTTCTTTCCAACGAAGTTGTGGAGGTGGATCGGGTTGGAATGCCGCCCTGGGCCTCGCGGTGGTTGACGCAATTGCCAAACCGCGGTCAAGTGCGCTGAAATCGGGGGTACAGTCGTTTTCGGGATGGGTTGCGGAAACGGGCGACGTTGACATCCATGCCGAGGGCACACCGCTTCAGTCGGGGGGTGGATCGTCCTTTCCACGACCGTCGACGGCCGGATCCATTTTTTGGATCGTCAGGAGTATCTGATCGATATCCTGAAATATTTTCGACAATTCTTCCGCTATTTTTTCTTCTTCACCGTCTTGCATTTTACGCCTTGGGTGCACCGGACATCGGGTTCGGCGCTTCCGGTCCGCCATCCAGCGCATCACGGATGGCGTGGGACAGTTCTTTTATTTTGAAGGGCTTTTGCAGAAAACCGCGCCCTCCCCTGCGCAGCAGTCGGCGCGTCCGATCGTCAAGACTGAAGCCGCTGTGCAACAATACTTTCACCGCTGGGTCAACGGTTTTCATCTTTTCAAAAACCGCTTCACCATTCAGGTCCGGCATCACCATGTCCAGCAGAACCAGGTCGATTTTGGCATGACAGCTTTTAAAAACGGCGAGCGCCGCACGGCCGCTGCGGGCGATGTAAACGCGATATCCGAGCTGCTTCAGAAGCTTACGGTCGACCTTGGTGATAATGGCTTCGTCATCCACCAGCAAAATGGTTTCCGATCCTTTTAAGACGACGTTTTCGCGGCTGACTTCGTCCAAGGCGTTTTCAACGGTGGCTGGAAGATAGATATTGAAAGTGCTGCCTTTGCCTTTCTGGCTGATGCACTCGATGGCGCCGCCGTGATTTTTGATGATGCCGAAAGCGGAGGCCAGGCCCATGCCCGAGCCGTCGCCGATGGCCTTGGTGGTAAAAAAGGGCTCGAAAATGCGCTGCCGAACTTCGGGACTCATGCCGACGCCGTTGTCGATCACCGATATTTTAACATACCGGCCGGGTTCCAGATCAAAACGTGAAATTCCGTCCTGCTGCAGCACCATGTTTTCCGTCTGCACGTACAGATTGCCAGTGGATGGCATGGCCTGGCAGGCATTCAGCAGCAGGTTCATTATCACCTGTTCGATCTGGCCCTGGTCCACTTCCACCGACCACAGATCAACCTGATAATTTTCATGAAAAATGATGTTTTTGTTGGTGCGTTGAAACATCTGCGCCATTTTGCCGATCAATTGATTGAGGCTGGTGGCCTTGAGCACATATTTGCCGCCCCGTGCAAAACCCAGGAGCTGTTTGGTCAGGGTGGCGGCGCTTTCGACGCATCTTTCGATGCTCTTGACCTCATCAAAAAAAGCATGCCCCTCTTTGAGTTCGAGCAGCATCAGTGATATGTTGCCTTGAATGCCCATAAGCAGGTTGTTGAAATCGTGGGCTACGCCGCCGGCAAGGGTGCCGATGGCTTCCATTTTTTTGGCTTGCTGCAGTTTTTCTTCCAGCCTTTTTTGCTGGGTTACATCGGCCATGATGATGACGGTTGTCGAAGGCTCCCCCTCGACGGGAAATTTTTTGATGGAAATTTTTTTGTCATTTAAATCGAATGTTTTGCCTTCATTCGTTCCAGCCGGCGAATTTTCACCAATGAGGGTCCGCATATATGCGGCGGCATCGCCTTTGAACAGATCCGGTGGATAGGCATACAAAAGATTTTCCATGCTGATGGAGAGCATGGCGACGGCGGCCTGGTTGGCGAAAACGACCCGTTCCTGAAATATTTCCAGAAAACCTTCGTTCATGCTTTCTAAAATGGTCTCCAGGTGGCGGTTGCGGGATATCAGTTCTTTCGTCAATTGGCGCGAATAGACGGCATCGAGTCCGATGATGGGCTTGGGCTCATCTTTTTGGCGGGGATCGTCCGATTCGGCCACGGCGGCCAAAACGTTTTTAGCCATGCTGCTGAAGGAGCCTTTGGCGATGCAGGCATCGGCGCCGATTTTGGTGTAGTCTTTTCCGGTTTCGGCAAGGCCGGCCGAGAGAATGACCACATAGGTGTGTTTCAGCTCCTTGCGGGCGCGGACGATTTGGCACAGACGATCGCCATCTATTTTGGGCATGAACAGGTCTACGAACATCACATCCGGAATAAATTCGGAAAGAATGTCAAGGGCCTGAAATCCGTCCGCAGCGGTTTGAACCTGGTGGCCTGATTTTTCCAGGTGGGTCGAGAGAAACTTGCGGAGCAGGCGATTGTCGTCGACAACAAGAATTTTTTTCATCATTTCCAGCGGCTGACAATGGGTTGTTTGATCAGAATTCCGTCCTTTTCTATAATGCGAACCCGGCCGCGATTCAAGGCTTCTTTTCAGGTATTTCCTTTTGGGCCGATCCGCCGTGGGGAATTTACCATTGCTTTTCCAGCCGTTATACCATAGCATCCTCCTACGGATCCGGCAGGACAGGCATCAATCCTGCCGGGGCCGCGTGGACAAAAAGAACCACCCGAACGGGTTGATGGAGTCGATCAGATGTTCTGGCGTCGGAGCATAAAAGCCAAGATCGTGTCCGCACTTTTGCTGCTGGCGGGGCTGACCTTTGCCGCCATCGCCGTTCTGTCCGTTGTCAACATGCAGCGTCTGAGCCGGTACACATTGCAGACAATATCGCAACTCGGCCAGGCGGCCGTGTCCGACAGCCGGAAGGCCCTGCGCGCACAGACCCAGAAGGAGTTGCTGTCACTGGCCGAAAGTCAGGCCTTCGCCATTGATCTGCAGCTGGAAAAGATCATGGCGGATGTTCGCCTGATCGCCGGAACCGCATCGCATTTGCTTCAATCCACGTCCGGGCCGGGGACGTTTTCTCCCCGGGTGGCCCTGGAGAAACCCGACGCGCCTGAGATGTATTCAGCCTTTCGGCTGGCACCGGGAGTGGTCGACACGCGGGTGGCGGCGGAACTGACCGCCTTGTCGAACATTCACACCGCCTTGGCGCTCACCAAAGCCAATTCCCGCCATCTGAGGCTGGTCTTTATCGGAACGGAATCCGGCATTTTCCTGAAACACCCATGGAGCCGTTCGCCCGTAGGGTATGATCCCCGCCAGCGCGGCTGGTACAAGGATGCGGTCGCCAAAGGCAATATATGCTGGACATCGCCTTACAAGGCGGCCTCCTACAACTGTCTGGTCGTCAGCTGCTCAACACCCTTTTATGATTCAGAAGGACAAACAGCGGGCGTCGCCGCCGTCGACGTATCGGTGGACTCGCTGGCCAACGATTTTATCGGCCAGCAGGCGCGCCGCCGCGGGAATGCCTTTCTGGTCGACCGTCAGGGCAATCTGATCGCCGGTCATGTTTTCAAAGAAGAGACGGCGGACAGCGCCGGTCAGCTGGCGTGGGATGAGGACGTTGATTTACAGCGTCTCACGGAGCATCCGCTGGTTGCCGTACAGACGCTGGGAAAATTGATGATCAACGCCGCAGACAGCGGCATTTACCGCTACGAGATTGAAGGCCGCGAATATTTTGTCGCCTATGCGCCGATTGCGGCGACCGGAGGGTGTGTCGGCATCAATTTGCCCGCCAGCAGCATTGACGCACCGATTGTTCAAACGGAAAAGAGGATTTTGACCGCGACCCACAGCAGCCGTCTGTATGTTGAGGCCTACATTCGGCAGCTGATTCTTTTTTACGGCATTGCCGTGCTCGTGCTGCTGGTGATCGTCGTTTGCAGCGGTTTTTTTCTGTCGCGGCGGATCACACGGCCGATCATGGAACTGGACAGGGGTGCCAAAGAGATCGGCGGCGGCAACCTTGACTTTAAGTTTAAAATAAAAACCGGCGACGAAATAGAAGATCTGGCCTGGACCTTCAACAACATGACGGCGGACCTGAAACGATACATTCAGAATCTCGGTGAAACCCTCGCCGCCAAGGAGAAAATCGAAAGCGACCTGAAGGTGGGCCGTGAAATCCAGGCGGCGATGCTGCCGCGGATTTTTCCGCCGTTTCCGGAGCGGCCGGAATTTGACATCTATGCCGAGATGAAACCGGCCCATGAAGTGGCGGGTGATTTTTATGACTTTTTTTTCATCGACGCCCACCATCTGTTCTTCTGTATCGGGGATGTCTCCGGCAAGGGTGTGCCGGCGGCCCTTTTCATGGCCATCACCAAGACCCTCATAAAAGACGACGCGCTGAGAGGGTACAGCCCGGATCAGGTGCTGGCGCATGTCAACAATGCGCTGGAACCCGGCAATGACGCCTGCATGTTTGCGACTGTTTTTTGCGGCATCCTCGACACCCGCAGCGGTCAGGTGTGCTACAGCAACGCCGGGCACAATCCACCCCTTGTTAAAAGAGGCGCCCGCGGGTATCAATACCTGAAAACACCCCGGGGATTCGTCGTCGGGCCGATGCCGATGCCGACCGACACCTGGGAATGCGGCGCGCTGCGGCTGGGAACCGGTGACGTGCTGTTCCTCTACTCCGACGGCGTGACGGAAGCCATGAATCCGCAGAAAGAGCTGTTTTCAACCCAGCGTTTGCAAAATGTCCTCAACGCCGCGCCGGACAACGATGTCGGCGCCACCGTCCGGCACATAATGACGGCCGTTCGCCGGCACGCCCAAACAGAGGCCCAGTCGGACGACATCGCTGTTCTGCTGGTCAAAATGCGTTAGGCCGGGCGCTCGGATATGGCCGCGACGATTTTTTCCGTTTCGATCATACCATTGATGATTTTCAATCCCAGTTTCCGCCGGCCGTCATCCATGTTTTCCGTTCTGGTCACCGTGACGTCATAATCGCCGACAGAGACGTTGCCGTGGAAAAGCCGGCCCCTGTGCACGGTGCCGTCCGGTTGAATCCTGGCCGGGGCATCGCAGACGCAGGCGATGCCAAAGGGGCTGACGTTGCGTACGACGCATTCTGCACCGGATGACAAACGGAAGATACATTCCCGGTTGTCAAAATAGATCCGGTCGCTGCTGATGTGCTGCTCCTGACCGGAGACCAAAGCGGCGGCGGCGCATGTCGGATAAACGATCATCAGGGTTCTCAAGGGATCTACGAGAGGATCGATGGCGATAAACAGCACCAGCGCCGCCGCAAACGGCAGACCCAGCGGTTCGAACACCAGCAGCATCATGGAGAGGGTCAACACCCCGGTGGCCCCGGCGGTGGCCATCCCGGCCAGGATGGAACCGATCAGAACGATGGCCAAGCCCTCAAGGTCAAGCCGGACGTTGTATAGTTGGGCGACGAAAATGGTCGACACCGCAAAATAGACGATGCTGCCGAAGCGGCAGGTGGTGATTCCCAGCGGTACGATCAGATTGGTGTTGGTTTTGTCGAAACCCAATCCGTGGTGCATGGCGTCCAGGGCCGAGGGAATGGTGGCCAGACTGCTGCGCGTGGCCAGGGCGATCAGCACCGGATCCTTCACGGCACTCAGCGCATCAAGAAGTTTTTTCTTTGAGCAGCGCCAAATAATGACGGTGCTGATAATGAACAGCGTCAGACAGCAGCCGGAAAAAACAAGCACAAATTTCGCCAAGGCCAGCAGTATGTCCGTGCCGATCTGTGAAACCTGCTGCGCCAAAAGACAGCACAACCCCAGCGGAAGAAGGTACATTGCCCACTTGATGACTTTCGTAAATGTCAGGTAAATGCCTTCGAGCAGATTCAGAAGAACATCGGATTTCCTTTTGGGAAGAAATCCGGCCGCGATGCCCATTGTGACGGCAAAGAACAGTACCTGCAGATTACGGCCGTTGGTCATGGATGAAATGATGTTGGGCGGAATGATCTCCTGAAAAAAGTCCAGCAGACGCGGCCTGTGATCCGTATCCGGCGTGTCTTTGAAAAAATACATCTCGAGATCGAGGTCCGCACCGGCGCTGTGAACCAGTTCGCCCAGCGTTTTTTGGGTGCCCTGGCTCAATCCTTTGCCCGGCGTGCCCACAAGGCCGCCAACCACACCGATGAGGCTCGTCACCACCAAACCGATGGCAAAAACAGCCATCATTTTTTTCAAGGATCCTTTGGTTCTTTTTGAACGCACGAGCCCGCCGAGGCTGGAGGCCACAGCGGACAGCAGGATCGGCAGAATACACATCTGCAGCAGGGAAAGGTAGATATTGCCGAAAGGGGCAATCACCGCGGTTGTGGATTCGGAAAGCACGCCGATAAGGACGCCGGCGGCCATTGAGACCAGAATCGTCCAGGGGCTCAACAGCCATGAGAGATTGGATCGGGAGGTGTCGGTGCTGGCACTGGCGTCATTCATTCGATTGTCCGTCGCTCCAAAAGCCGTCAGTTGCTTTCCTGCAGCAGAAAATGGAATCGATCCAGCAGTTCATCCACGCTGATGTCGATGCTCTTTGCATCCAGATACTGATTGAGCCAGAAATGAAGGTGGGAGGATGCGTTCGAAACCGCGATGGCGATGGGGTCTTTCGTGTCTTTGAAAACAACGGTTTGCAGGGTGATCACGATGTCTGATTTCTGCTTCACCACTTTTTTCAATTCGAGCTCATCCCGGAAGGCTGCCAGAATCCGGCCCTGAATCACGGCGTCGACCACTTCAGCCCAAGTAGAAAATTCTTCGATGGTTGCGGCGGGAAACATCTGCTTGGCGAAGTCAACGTAGGACGATCCGGCGACAACCCCCAATTTTCCGGTTAAATTTCTTATAAAATCAGATGGGTCAGTTCCTCTTGTCGCCTGCGCCAGCCGCAGCCGGTTGACAAGCAGGCCTTTTCTGAGCGTAATGTACGGTTTGGTGAAAAGCACGCGTTTGGAACGGACCAGGGTCCGGCTCAGTTTTGAAATGACAATGTCCGCCTCCCCGTTGACAACCATGTCCACCGTTTGGTTGAATGTTTCCGCGCTGCGATTGAATTCGACCGCCACCCCCAGTTCGGCGGCAATGCCGGCGGCCAGTTCGACATCGAAGCCCTGAAGCCGTCCGGTCTTGCTTACTTTGAAAAAAGGCGGCTGATCCCTGGCGCACATGGCGACCACGATTTTCTTGCGGTCAACGATTTTTTGAATGTCCGGCGGATACGGTTGCCCCAGAACGGGAGCTGAAAAGATCAGCATCAAAAGGCTTAACAACAGTAAGGTCGGGCTTTTGGGCATGGCGTTCCTTTTGATAGGACCTATGGGACTTATAAGACCTATGAATAGGATCTATAGAACCTATAGGACTTATGGGTCTTATCCATAGCTCAATTCAGGGGCGGTGTCAATCCTGCTGAATTTTCTTGACCTTATCGGGTGCGGCGGCCGATAATGCCGTTGCCGCAAGCGGCGGTTCGGCCTGCGCTAAAAAACAAGGGGGGGCATGAAGTCAAGCACGTTTTTAATGGCTGTTTTTATGCTGGTGTTATCCTGGGCGGCAGCCGGGGCTGCGGCGGATGTTCCGCCGCACACGAGAACGGCGGCGTCCTGGGTTGCCCGGGGGGTTGATTTTTATCTGCAGGGCCGTTTTCCCGAGGCGGTCGAAGCGTTTTCGGCGGCGATTCAGAAGCAGCCGCGCTACTATCAGGCCTACGCATACAGGGGGGATGCCTGGTATAAACAGGGGTATGTGGATCGGGCCCTGGTGGATTATGACGCGGCCCTCAACATGGCGCCCCATTATGTCCGGGCCTACAACAGCCGCGGCTACGTGTACGGCCGGCAGGGCGCCTATGCCCGGGCGGCTTCCGATTTCAACAGAGCGCTTGAAATCGATCCGGCCTACTGGGCGGCGGGCTGTAATTTGGCGTGGCTGCTGGCGACATGTCCCGAAGGCGATTTCAGGGACGGAAAAAAGGCGCTTTACTGGGCGCAAAAAGCGGTAGACGCCGCATCCAACGCTCTGTCGCTGGAGTGCCTGGCGGCGGCCTATGCGGAAACGGGTCGATTCCGGCAGGCCGTATCCACTCAGGAAAAGGCGATGCAGCGATTGGCCGGGGAAAGCGGAAACGGGCCTCGCCAGTGGCCTGCCAAACGGCTGAAAGCATATCAAAGCGGGAAACCCTGGCACGAGCCGTATGTGGTGGCCGGGCGGCAGCCGGCGTCGAAAGCCGCCCGGCAAAGGGTGAAACCGGGTTCCGATACCGGCCGATCAGGAAACAGCCGATCGGAAGCAGCCGGATCGTCCTGGCCCTATACCATTCAGGTGAGTTCCTATCCGCGCCGTGCGACATCGTATGCAAAGGCGCTTGCGCTGAGACAAAAAGGGGATATCGCTTTTGTTTCATCCGCCCGCATTGCCGGGAAAGGGGAGTGGTATCGGATTTTTATGGGGTACTACCGGTCGCCGGCGGAGGCCGAAAAGGCGGCCGGCATTTTGAAAAGCCGCCGTTTCCGGCATGCCCTGGTGATGAGGATGCCCTACACGGTGCAAGTGGGTTGCGAGGGCGCCGATGATGAAATTGCGGCCGTGGAAGCGCGGCTGATGTCAAAAAAACATCTTCCCTACCGGATCGCCGGCGGTGGCGGAAAATGCCGCACCCGCCTTTTAATCGGCGCGTTTGCCACCGCCGCTGATGCGCGGGTCGTCGCTGAAAGACTCGGTGCACAGGGTTTCGCCGCCCGCGTCGTGCAACGCTGAAATCTTACCAGTCCTCCTCGGGCTCTTTTTCCGCGGATAAATCGTCTTCATCTTCAGGTGGTTCGAATGCCGCATGCCGGGTGTCCCCGTCCACCCCGGCGGACGCCGGTGTGAAGGCTTCCGGGTCTATGGCTTCGCCGCTGAATGCCAGGAAGGCGTCGAGATCGGTTTTGTAGAGGGATTTGAATGCGCGCCATTCAAGCGTTTGTTTATGTGCATCCACGGCCGACAGTCGTGAGATGTGAAGCGCCAGCAGGTAGGAATACTTTTTAAACAGTTCCGGAAAATAAATTTGGGGATCGAAATGGGCGATAATGTCATTGATGTCGTCGGCCACCAGCGATGCCAGGGTGAAATTCTTCTCCTGAATCAGCTGCGCGAAGACCTCCAGTTTGTCAAGCAGAGCTTGGAGCGCGGGCGATCGAACGGACGAAACACCTTCCGTTCCGGAAAAAGCGGCGCTGGTCGGTGGCGCCGCTCCGATTTCAGAGGGTTCGCGCGCTTCGTCATCCGGCGTTTTCTGCTCACGATCCGGCGTGGGTTCCGGCGTGGGTTCCGGTGCGGGCGGCTGGTAGACCAGTTGCTGAAAGCTGGTGAGCCATTTCTTGATCTTGAAAAGGGCTTCCAGCAGCGGGCCTGCGTTTTCTTCGAGGGCACTGCCCAGGGCGCGCTGCAGTTTTTCGCCATTTTCGATGATGACGTCGACATCATCACTGGTGATGGATTCACACCACTGCCGCCAGACGTCACTCTGGCGGTTTTCTTCATAATGCAGCATTTTGTCGAGCTGTTTCAGCAGCCAGTTGATGCTGATCTGGGCATGGCGCGCGCGTTTTTGCATCGGGCCCATGGCATCCCAGTTTTCCTCAAGGACCCTTGCCAAGGCCTGGAAGACACCTTCCAGGGCGCCGAGGCCCTGTTCCAGATAAATTCCGAAAAGAAAAAATCCCACCAGGCGGACGTCAAAAATGCCGGCTTCAAAGACCGCCTGCGCCTTTTGGGCCGCCTGTCCGTAATCGCCGTTTTGCACCAGGGTGACGATATCGCCCAGGCGGGGATCGGTGGTTTCCAGCCCGGGATTTTCCACGGGGGTGAGGTCGGTGTTCAAAATGTCGATATTCATGTGCGGTTTCCCGGCGGTAAGGAGGACTGTCAAGGCCTGCGGCGTATCGCCGCCGCCGGCCGTTGGCGTTGCACCTAGAATAGAGGAACCGCCCACCGCTGTCAAGGGATTGGAAACGATCACGGCGGGCTTGACACCGGCCTGCTTTTTTCATTACACTGGCCGGACAAATAATTTCTTTTCCGCAGGCAGAATTGGTTGTGCGGCGGGCGTCGACCGCCGGCGGTCGGGTCGGCCGGCGGGTAAGTGCGTCACGGGCAAAAAAGGAGGCAGTCAACATGTCGCAAAAGGTCAGCCTGATCAACCTTGATCCACCCCGGGAAACCCCGCCTGAAACCACCATTTCCCTTGGTGGCGGCCGTTGTCTGGCGGTTTGTGCGGATGAGGGTGAAGAACGGGTTGAAATAAGGGATTCCGGGGGAACGGCGCTCATCCGGATTTGTCTGCAGGATGACGGACCCGTCATTCACATTCAGGGGGCGCGGCTGGAGTTGCATTCGACCGAAAGTCTTGCCCTGGTTTCCAAAAAGGTGCGGATTGAGGCTGAACAGGATGCGCGCATCGAAAGCCGGGGCGGCCTGGATCTCAAAACGGCCGAGGGAATGCGCCTGCATGCGGACGAGGATGTGCGGGTAACCGGGAAAATGATTCATTTAAATTAGCGCCGATAGGAGGATAACCTTTATGCCGGCCGCCGCCCGCGTAGGCGACATGGCGCGACAGGATGCGCCCCATTGCCATGCGCCGATTCACCCGCCCGCTCCGGTTCCCACGCCCGTGCCGCATCCGGCGCTGCCGGTGACCATTATCACCGGGGCTTTTAACGTACTCATCGGCAATCAGCCGGCGGCCAGAGTCGGCAGCACTACAACACCGTGCACCTTGCCCGGGTGTGTGCCGGGGGGACCGGCCAATGTGGTCATGGGGTCGACCAGTGTCATGGTCGGCGGACTGCCGGCCGCCAGGGTCAATGATCTGACCGCCCACCCCGCCTGTGTAGCTCCCATTCCCAGTCCGGTCGGCAAAATCATGCCGCCGGGGTGCCCGACCGTCATGATAGGAGGGTAGTCTCATTCGCCGCCGCCATTTTGAGAGGCTCAAACCGGTTTGTCCGCGCTGCCGCCTGGCCGCGGCCGGTGAGTGGCCCCTTCGACTGCAGTCCATCATCCGCCGGAGCGATGACCACATTGAGGCAGCGATTCTGACCTGCTCCAATCCAGCATGCCTTTGCGAGTACCCGGTCATCGACGGCATTCCCATCATTGTCGCCGACATCAGAAGCTATGTCAGCCGCAATGCGCTGTCGATTCTGGCACGCCATGATCTCGACGACCGCATTGAAAGCCTTCTGGGCGACTGCTGCGGCCAGGAATCGGCCTACGACGGCCAGCGCCAGTATATAAGCACCTATGCATTCGATCACTATGGTGATCTGGACACCGGTGTACCCCGTCCCGCCGATGTACAGCCGGGGTCGGTCAAAACCGTGCTTGAACAGGGACTCCTGCAGGTCGACGGCTGTGTGCAGGGACCGATCATCGATCTGGGATGCGCGGTGGGACGGACCAGCTTCGAGCTGGCGGCCCTGGATGAAATCGTGCTGGGGGTGGATCTGAATTTCAGCATGCTTCGTCTGGCCGGATCGGTGTTGAAAGAGGGACGTGTGCGATACCAAAAACGGCGGCTGGGCTTGGTGTACGAAACCCGGTCGTTTCCGGCGCCGTTTGGAAACAGCCATCGTGTCGACTTCTGGGCCTGCGATGCAACCTGTCTACCGTTTGCCTCCGGCACATTCAACTTTGGGGCCTGCATCAACCTGTTGGATTGCGTGCACTCCCCCTATGACCATTTGAAGGAACTGGCCAGGCTGCTCAAGCCCCATGGACAAGCGATTTTGAGCACGCCCTATGACTGGAATGTCAATGCAACCCCGACGGCGGCCTGGATCGGCGGTCATTCCCAGCGGTCGACGCATCAGGGCGCCAGCGATGCGGTACTGCGCTCCCTGATGGCCGGCGGCGGGCACCCGGCCGCCATCGCCGCCCTCCGATGCCGTTCGGAGAAGGCGGCTGTCCCCTGGCGTTTGCGGCTGCATGATCGCTGTGCCATGACCTACGCTGTCCACCTCATGGTGCTGGAACGCGTGGCAGGGGTGTGATCCGGGATGGAATCCCGTCGAATGACCTGCGGCAGGCTTTCCTTTGTTCCGCCGGCGCGCTTTGTCCTCATCGAAGCAGCCTCGCTGCTGACCGCTGACCCGGCCGCGGCTGATGTGCCGGGAATAGCGGGTATTCCGTCGGCCGTCACCCTTGTGGACATGGCGGTGCCGCCCGATGTGGTGGATTATTCGGAATCGGCGCACGACATGCGGCCCGATGCCTACCCGGCCACCCTGACCCTTTTGATCCATGCCGGCGCTGAATCTCCCATGGCCTATCTGCGCAACAGCGAAACGGTAATGACATCCCACTTCAGCGATTATCAGGTTGATTTCTTAAAAAAAGCGGCGGTTGCGGATTTTCAGGCGGCGATCAGTCAGGCGGCGTATCAGCGTCATTTTAAAATATACAGGCTCTGTTGTGTCCGGCGCCTTTCGCATCGGCTTGTCATAAGTAGTCTGATGACGTCGGCACCGGAGACAACGGCGGGCTGGGAGCTGCTGAGGCGCTTTGCCGCTTCTGTGGCCGTCGATCGCCGTCGGCGGGGTTGATGGAAACCGCCGGTGGAGAACGGTGCACCAGATCGGCGTGACAGTTGCTGCAGAATGTCCAGCTGCCGACTTTTTTAGCACGGCCGGTTTCAAGGCGCCGGCCGCAGATGTGGCAGGCGGCCTCTGGAGCGGCGGAAGAAACGGCCGCCTGTTCCGTCGCCGGTGCATCCGGTGCTTTGCGGTCGTTTTCTTCGACCGGTTTTGACATCAATTTATCAAAACAGTCTCGGCAGAACACCCAGTCGGCGACCTTCCTGCCTTCCGCTTCGCTGATGTTCTTATGGCAGTTTTTACACTTCACGGATTCTCCTTTAGGGCACACCGCTTGTCATTGCGGAGCGGTGTGTCGGCGGGTTTGCTATAACGCGTCGAGCGCTGTTCTGATGCGTGCGTCCAGTTGATCCAGACGTGCGACACCGCTGATTTTCAAGGCCTGGATCTTTTCCTGAAAGAGCGGTGAATCCGCCACGCGGTTTTTCAGGGCGTCAAGCTGCGCGTCGATGCGGCTTTTCAGGGCATCCACCTGCCGCTTGAGGGCCGTCAGCGCGTCGACGACGGCATCTCTGGCCTTGTTTAGGGACGTCACCAGGGTCTGGACAAGGCGGTCCACCCTGGCCTCGATTTCGTCGGCAAAGGTTTTGAATGAGGTCCGGGTCTGCTCGATGCCGCTTGAAATGCTGGTTTTGACGGTTTCGATTTTCCCCCGCGTCCGTTGACTGAAATCAGTGACCTGGGTCTGAACGTCGCTCTTCAGTGCCTCAATTTTTTCGTTGAAGGTTTGAATGCGCTCACCCACTGTCGCCTTTAGGCTGGAGAGCTGCGGCCGGATGCCGTCGATCAGCCGGGTCACCTGCTCCTCGATGCGCCGGCCGATGGCATCAATCTGGTCCAGTACGCCGGCTTTGATTTTTTCAATTTTATCCGTTGCTTTCTGGATGATGTCTTCGATTTTAACGTTCACCGCCTCGATTTTTTCACGGATGGTCTGTTGGATCATGTCGAGCTGCTGCAGCAGTTTTTCCTGGAAGCCCTGCATTTTGTCCACAGCCTGGGCGCTGATGCTTTCCACCTGATCGGCGATCTGCTGCCCGATTTTTTCCAGCTGCGCACCGGCCTTTTCCACGGCGGCTGTAATTTGTCGGGTCATCTGCCGGACCACGTTTTCGATGGCCGAAACCGTTGTGGCCACCAGCGCTTTGGGAAGGTTTTCAGCCGGAATGTTGTCCAGCAGGTCCATGGCCTTTGCAAGGGTCGCGTTCAGTAGATCCACGAACTGGGTCAGCTTTTCCTGCAGCTTGGCCAATTCCGTCTTGAGCGTTTCAAAGGTGGTCAGTACAAGGGTTTTGAACTCCATAATTTTTTGGCGGATGGCGTCGAGGGTGGTCCTGGCGCCGTCAACGGCGGTTTCCACCTGGGTGCGCAGGATTTGTATGCCGCGCCTGGTTTCCGTTGTCAGCGTGTCCAGCGCCTGGGACGTCTGTTCGACAATGGTTTCCACCTGCTGTTCGGCGGCGTCGACGGCGTCCATCAGCTTGTTGACCAGACGGCGGAACTGCACGGCCTTGTCCTTGACCTCGGCATCGAACAGGTCCAAGGGCCGGCCGATGGTGCGGCGGATGCCGCCGGCCTTTTCAATTACCTGCCGTTTGACCGATTCAACTGCCGGCGGGATGGGATCCAGGCGTTCATCAATAGCGGCCTGCATGGATCCCAGCTGATTTTTCATCCATTCCGTTTGGCGGGTGATTTCGGAACGGATTTGTTCCGATTTTTCATCCACTTCACGTTCAATCGCCTCCAAGGGGGCCAGGCCGGTCTTTTCAAAGGCGTTTACACGGGTTTGAACGCTTTCAACCATTGCTTTCAGTTGGTGTTCTTTTTGTTCAACCTCGGGTTCGACGGCTTCCAGGGCGCCGGACAACGTCGTGTTTATTTGTTGGATCCCGGTGAAAATACCGGACTGTACACGCGAAATGTTTTGTTTGAGTCCCTCTCCAATCTGGTGGGCTTTCTGCGCGTCGGTCCCTTCCGCCGCCGTTTCCACTTTGCGCTGAATCTCCGCCAGCAGGCTCTCACAACGCGACTGAACCTCGCCGTTGAAAGCCGTCAGCTCACCCAAATGGGGTTGAATCCGGCTTTTTGAATCGATCACCATTTCTTTACAGCGGCTGCCGAGATGCGGACCGATGCTGAAAACATCCGTTTTCAGCGCCTGATAGGTGGACAAAATGGCGTTCTTGTCATCGACAATGTCATTTTTCAGCCGCTCGATGGGGGTCCAGACGCTCATTTTTCAGCTTCCTTATCTAATGGGCTAGATGATCGATATCGCCTTTCAGTTTTTCAATCTGCGCCCCGAGTTCCGCCTGCACGGATTTGATTTCCGGTTCGATAATGTCGAGTGCGTTGAGCACCGTCGGCACGAAGTCCTCAATGGTCTTCAGCGTGGTGTCGATGCGGCCGCTGATGTCAAGCACACAGGATTCAATTTCACTCACGAGTTCGTTTAAACGCGGTTTCAAGGCGCTCATGGCTGCCGGTGCTCCTTAAAAAAATTTCCTGATGTGGGTTTTGATGTCTGTTTTCACCGTTGTGACGGTGTGTTCAAGCCGTTCCGCGGATCTGTCCAGCCGCTGCAGGGAAGCCGTGATGTCCGCATTGACGGCCTCGATGCGTGCGGACAGTTCAGTGTCCATGGATTCGAGTCGGGCTTTGGTTTCCGCCAGCGCTGCATCGATCTTGCCGGATACTTCCGTTTTAGTGGTTTCAAATGTTCCGCTCAAGCCATAGACGGCGGCTTCTTTTTCCATGGCGAGCTGGGCGCGGGCGGCGGCGATTTTAGGGGTCAGGTCATAACTGTCATCCACTTTGGTTCTCGAGCTGTCTTCCTTTGTCTGCAGGATAATGGCGTTGTCTTCCAGTTGGATCAGCTCGGTGTCGGTGCCGGATACCCGCTGGATGCTGAAAACCGGCTTGTTGTCCTTGTAGATGTGTTTCACGGAGGTTTCGCTGGCCGGGCTTTTGCCGAACAGAATGTGGTTTCCCTGGGAATCCAGTGACAAACGTGTGCCTTCCCCCCAATCCAGAAAGGCGTCTATTTCCGCGTGGTCCAGATAAATCGCCAGCAGCACCCGGGCGTGTTTGAAGGCCGGAAAATAAAAGTGTCCGGTCGTCATGTCCGGTATAAACGGCACTTTTATCTTGCGGTTCCACAAGGGGACATGAATGTTGTAGAAGGCCCGGGATGTTTCCCGATGGGTATAGATCTGGTAGGTTTTGTCGGTATCCTTGCCGGATTCGCTGATGATGTTGCCTTCCACATAAATCGGATACCAGGGTTTTCGATACGGCGGCAAGTGAGGGCGGGCGTCGTCGACGGATTCCAGGGCGGCCGTCATGTCCAGTTGATAGCGGGCGGCGTCGGCGTTCAGGTTTTCATCTGCCGCCTGTTTGTCGGCCCTGGCCGTCAAGTGAATTTCAAAAACCCTGAAAACCCGGCGGGCCAAAAAGGATTCGTCGCTCCACAAGGGGTTGTGGAGACGTGCCGGCGTGCCGATACCGAAGGTTTTGGCGGGGAAAGCACTCAGTCCGATTTCCAGCTCCGGTTGGCGGCGGGTCAGTTTGGCGGCCTCGAGGCTTTTGCGCCGGTCCAGGTCTTTGATAATGTCGGTACGGATGAGGATGTCTTTTGAAACCCCCGCCACGGAATGGTCTTGGTTAACGTCGCTTTTTTTGGGCGCTTCGCTGCAGGCGTTTAACAGGCGCACATTATGACGGCGGGTTGCGGGAAAGCGAATGCGGAGGTCCTGAATTTCCGACGGCGCGAAAGCAACCGGTTTCCGGGGGGCGGGCTTGTGCTCGGAAAATATCAGCGTCTGGTTTTTGTAGTCATAGGCCGCAAGCCCCTTTTGTTCGTCGGCATACCACATGAGGAAATCATAAAAACTGGCGGCGTTCCGTTCGCCGCCCAGACCGAGGCAGAACAGCGGCTGTTTGCGCTGGAGTTTGTCCCAGTCGAAGTCCAGTGAGATGCCTTCGACCGCATGGGCTTTCAGTATGTCGGCGAGGCTTTTGTCGGTGTAGAGCTCCGTGGGGAAATGCTGCCGCCAGAGAACCTGGGGGGCGTCCTGAAAGTGAATGTGATAGTTGCGCTGCAGGACCGGGTTGCCGCCGACCGATTTATAGCTGACTTCGCGAACGGCTTTATCGGTCACGACACCCGCCACAACCAGCGGCTCGGGTGCGGGGGTGGGCAGGTTGTGAACGCCGCGGATAGACAGCCGCATTTGCATCAATACCGGGGTGGCGAATTTGGCGAACAGATCGTCCCGGCCGGTTCCGGAGGAAAGCCAGAAGTCCAGTTCACCCGTGAAACCATAGGTAAAAAGGTCGAGGCGGCAGTTCTTGAGATTACCGCCCGGGATGCGGAACACCGCAGCGTCGATGATCAGCTGCAATTCCATTTTCAGCGTATCATGAACCATGGTTGTCATTTCCGGCGGCGCGCCGCTTTTGCGCCTCCCGCAGTCGGCCGTGGTAGATGCGGATTCTACGGAACTGGGCTTCTCCGCCCTTTATTTTGTCATAACCCAGGTAGCTCTCCGAATGAAGCTTCATCCAGCGTTTCTGGGTTTTGATGACATGAATGATTTCCAGATCGAGTTCGACCGGGCGCAACACGGGAAAAACCCGCTGTTCCAGCCGACGGCGGATCTCTTTGGGCCACGGCATTCCGGCGGCGGTGGCTTCCTGATCGCTGAAAAGCGTGACGCGTCGGCCATATACCGGCACCGTTGTTTTGCGGCCGAAAACAGAATCGGATCCCAGGACGGTTTTGCCGATGACAAGGGGTGCCGCTGTCAGCTCGCGGTCGGCAATTATTTTCTGGACGGTGATCGTCAGTTCGGGAAACACCAGCTGAAAAATCCAGAACAGCGTGCTGCACGATTTCAGATCCATGAGCTCCAGATAATCGCGTTTGGTCTGTTCCCAGTTGGAAAAGTAGCGGGAATTTTTTTCAGGATACAGGCTGTAAACATAGTTTACGATCAGAAAATGATCAAAAAAACCGATGAAATCGGCAAAATTCTGGGCATCGATGTCTTTTCTGGCGACGGTTTTCTGAAAATAGCTCGGCAGGGTTGTCTGGGCGCTCAACAGACCCATGTTCAGGGTGATGGTGACCCGCCGCGGTGCCTGCTGAAATTCAATGCCTTCTATCAAAGTACGCTGCGAGCAGTCGCTCATATGGCTTTTAAAAATGATTTCATAGGGTTGAAAACCATAATGCCGCAGCAGGCGGAGAAGGGCGGCCAGGTCGAATGCGCGTACGCCGCGGACGATTTTTTGGCGGGCATCCGGGGTCAGGCCGCTGTTGGTCACGTTTTCCATGATCGTCATTTTGAAAGCATAAAGGCTTCGGCAAGATCTTCAATCTGGTTCAACAACGCCCCGACGGCGGCATCGATTTCAGCCGGATTCTGTGCAGCCTCCGGGCGGTCGGCACCGGCGCCACGGCGCCGGTGCAGCAGGTCGTCGAGATCTGCCAGCAGCTGATTCATGACCGCGAGGCGGTCGCCGGTGAAGCGCTGCCGGACAAGGCCGCAAAGTTGCGTAAATTGCGACTGGATCGCCGCATCCGGTCCGCCGTCATCCTCCTGCGGGGGACGCGATGCGGTTTCAGCCTCCGTCTGCTGGGGCAGCCAGGACTGACGGATGCGCTGTACCGAGAATACATTGTCGACGCGATTTGCCATGGTCCTCCGGCGGCTCCAATGCGGGTTTCAATTAATCGCCTTTCACCAGTGCTGGCGGTTCCGGAATCGGATGGTATTCGAACGGCTGCGCCGTGTCGGAAAACGCCGCAGGGTCCAAATGGGACGCGGCTCCGTCATTCGGTAGGCGGGCGATGCCGTAAAAGAGACCGTAAAAGATTCCTACCAGAACCACTGCCGCAACATAATACCATGTCTTTACTTCCATGCGTCTGAAGCGATCAGGCTTTTGGGCCTGTGCGACGGGTTTTTCCGGTGCGGCGGCCGCGATTTTGGCACGCAATTTTTTCATGTAGGCGTTGATTTTGAGTGCGTTGTCGTTATAGCGGCCTTTAAAACCGTACTTTAAACAGAAGTAGTACACCTCGTAGACAAAGGGCAGCGTTTGGGGTTTGATCAATATTTCGTCCAGGGATTCGTAGAACATGTCGCCGGCGTCGTCGATGCGGAAAAGCTCTTTCTGCAGCGGCGGCCAGGTGGTCTGGCTGTCTTTTAGATACTGGGTCTGCACCCGTTCGTCAAACAGTGCCACAACGGGGAAAAGGACAAAATAGACATCCCGTTCGGTTAATTCTTCCAGCAGCTGGGCACGTAGAAAGTCGAGCTGGTTGCGGATCCGTTTACGAATGTCAAGCAAGGCCGCTGTGTTGTCGGCTGCACCGGCCGTCGGTTCCTGCGCTTCCCCCCGGCTGTCATCCGTCGCCGCCAGGGCCGAAAGCGATGACATCTGTTCAAATACCGATAGAATGGATTCCCATTGTTTGCTTTTCATTGACGGCCTCCGGCGGCGGTTCGACCGGCAGCCTGGCCGGTGATTTCAACTTTGACTTCAACCTTGGCCGCGGAAATCCACAGGTCCAGTATGCGGCCCACGTGGCGGGCGAACGTTTCGATCAGCGGCAGAACCGCCGGATTCAAACCGGCGAATTTCAGGACATACACCAGTTTCAGCAGGCCGCCGCCGGCGGTTTTGGACTGCAGTGGTTTCTCCGTTGCCTGGATGTCGGTTAAAAGATCGATGATACCTTTGAATCTGCCGCGGTGGACACTGCCCAGAATGCGAAGAATGCCGACGGTTTCATCGATGTTCAGCATGGATTTGTTTTTCAATGTCAACAAATGCATGAAGCCTTCGGTTTCGTCCTGGAAGGTGTTTTCGGCGTGCGGTACGAGATCGCCGCAAAGCCCCCATTTGAGACCGGCAATGCTTTTGTTGTAGGGCGCGATTTCCAGTTTCTGGCGCATAACGGATGAAAGCCACGGTTGCAGCCAGAGGGCATCGAGCAGAATGGTCTTGGGCGTGTCAAAGGCTTGTGGAAAATGAAGGTCGAGCCAATACTGGTTTTTACCGTCGCGCGTGACATCCTGTTCGATTTCGTAGGACACCTGATCGCCGGACAATATGCCGGGCCCGATCGGTTCGGTGCCGGTCTTTTCATTCTTGTACACGCCGAGGACCGAATGGAATTCAAAACCTTTTTCCGGTTCCATGTGGCGGATCGGATAGCGTTCTTTGGTTCCGTCACAGATAAACGGCTGGGCCATGGCATGCTGCAGATTCATGATGGGGGTTGAAAACAGCTGAAAAATTTCCCTGTTTAAATGCAGATTCTTAGGCCACTTGTCGTCAAGGTCCAGCAACAGGGTGAATTGACGCCACTCCCTGGGCGAGGCGCCCATCCCGATTTCGAGAAACAGTTCCTGCTGCGGAAAATGAAAGAAAAGCCGTTCCTGCTGCAGCGGATGCTGGATGGCGATGTCCGCATGCGAATAAGGAATGCCGAAGCGGGTACTGCAGGCCCTGGCTTTTGCCGCGGCGTCGGTGGTGTCGTCAAAGACAACGGCGGCTTTTTTTAACGATCTTTTTAGGCTGAAAAAGACCCGCATGGACGCATGGTAGTCGTTTAAATGATTGATATAAAAAGAAAGACGTTCAATTTTCTCGGTCACCGGAAAAGGCGCGCTGATGCGGATCGCCACCCGGTAGCCGCTTCCGGGCAAGGGCGCCATATTTAAGCTGCGGACGGTGATCGGCAGGATATTGAGCGCGCAGAGGGTGCGGAAAATGGCCGGCCCTTCTGATTCGGTCGAAACCGCTATTTCGGAATTTTTGGGCAGAAAAATACTGTCCACAAAACGGCCGGTGGGTTGAACCTGCAGGATGCCCATTGCCGGCAGCGGGGAAAGCAGATAGGGGAAAAACTGTCTGAACAGCCGGCGGCGGGCGGCAACGATATGCCGGATGCCGGCCGTGTGAGTGCGGGCCGAAAAAAAAGCCATGGCTTCGATAAGGCGCTTGACATCCGGGTCGTCACTGTCGAGAGAGGATGTCGGGTGGACCGCCGCATAGGTCATGCGGAAGTTCTCAAGGTCCTGCATGACTTCCAGAAAGGCTTTGTAAAGGTTCTCGCTAAATCGCATCAGCCGATTTTTACCAGTGTACCTTTTAAGTTGGCCATCTGACCCTTCAGCGTGGCAATGCCGTTCGCTTCGAGATCCATCATCCCCTTGGCGGATATTTTGACCTGCAGGCCTTCCATTTCCATTTTGGTCGAACCGGACAGGGAAAGGGCGGCGGCGGATACTTGCGCTTTGCCGCTGGCCTTGACCTCGGCGCTGGCGCCGTTCATCGCCGCCTTGCTGTCCGCCGCAACCGTCACGTTCCTGCCCTTTAGGTTGACATCTTCGGCGGCCCTGCCGGTTAAACCGGCCTTGGAATCGAGATGCATGTCTTTGGTGCTTTGAATGTCGATGGTTTCCTCGCTTTGGTAGCGGGATTGCTTGCTGGATTTCAGGGTGATGGTTTCCGCGTTCAAGGAAAAAGTTTTACATTCTAATGAGATGCTGTCGGGTTGCTGCACGATGGTGCTGGTCTCTTCATCACCCTTGCAGGTCAGTGTGATGGTCGTTCCATCCAGGGCGGCCGTCTGCGTAATTTTGCCGCTCTCGTTTACGACCGAAAGCGTCAACCCGGTTTCCTTGTTCAGCTCAATGCGGCAGACCAGTGGTCCCATTTCATATCCAACCGTTTGCAAACGATGTGAAACCGCCGGCGATTCCCGACAGCCGCCACAGTTAGCGCCAGATATCCTCGATTTGGATGTTGTTGAACAACGAATCAAACACCATGTGCAGCGATTGCGAATTTTCCTTGACCACGCATTCCAGCTCGAAGGCCAGGTGAAAAGGACTCTTGTCTTCAACCCTTCGAATGTTCAAAACTTCCACACGGGGTTCATAGCGTTCGATATTGATTTTCACCTCATCGATCACGGCCAGTGCAATATCGTCCTGGGATGTGTATTCGTTGAGGTCTCGAATGCCGAAATCCATCAGAAACGACCCGTATTGACGCTTGGTGTTGAGAATGTTGTTGAGATTTTCAACGATGCCCGTCAGCTCTGCACTCTTCTGAACGGCGGGTGCTTTGGTTGCGAATTTGTTGAAGAAGGCCATTTGTTTGTTCTTCCGTGGCAAGCGGATTTCCAGGTCCGAAGGATCAACGCCAGTAAAGGTAAAACTCCATATCCTTGAATTGCGCGTGGTGATAGAAGGCCAATGACAGTTCCTGAAGCGCATAATCCCACTCTTCGCCTTCGATCAGGAGATAGAAGTCGACTTCCGGCCCAAATGCGTGTTGAAACGAGGGACGGTCTGTCTTGCGTACCGGCACTCCCTGCAGTGCCATCTTATGGATCAGGGAAAGTCTTGAAAAACCGGCCAGTTTTAAATGCTCGGCGGGAAATTTCAGGTTCACATGGCTTTTCTGAACCAGAAAATAGATCTGCTTGGCTTCTTTAATTTCCTGCGGCAGGCCAATGCGGTACACGTTGTCCCGGAACGAGAAGGGCAGGTACGGCGAACGTGTTTTGGCGGCCTGCATCTGTTCTTTCAGCGGCTTGACGATGCGCAGAAAGCAGGCGGCGAAATCGTCGTGGCGGTAGGGGGCGGTGATGTTCTCCGGCGCCGTGTTTTTATAAAAACACACTTCGGTATAAAGGTTCAGCAGCATTTCATAGAGGTGGTAGGGGTGTGCGTGAATCTGGGCGTCAATGTTGGCCAGAAAACGCTGGGTGCGATAAACGCTCTTAAGGCACTGCTTGACGCTGAAAAGGCTTTCACCGCTGAGATAACTGGCCGCATCTAATGTCAGATTGTACTGAAACAGCTCCAGCACCCGGGAGATATCCCGCAGCGCATCTTTTAAAAAGGGAGCCGTGCCGGTGCGGACCAGGGGGGGGACATAGCGGTCGGAAAGCCGCCACCGGCCTTCAGGGTCCTTGTCGAATTCAGCCAGTTTGAGGGTCATCAGCGCATCAGGGTGACTGGGATCGGCGGACAGGTCCAGTTGATACAGCACCCGGGGGATGCGGTTTTCGGTTTCGTCACCCCATGCCGCATCCGTAGCGGGTTCCACCGCGGTCTGATTCAATACATGACAGAATACGGCCACATTCACGCTTCCGGGGATGCTCAAATTGAAGGGCGGCGCCGCTGCGTTGCCCGGAAGGGCCAGCAGCAACCCGGAGGGCATGATGAGGGTCATGGCCTGAATGGACAATATGCCCTCCGCCAGCAGGGTTTCATTCCACTTTAATTCCGATATGCCGTAAAAAGGCAGTCCGGCGGCCCGAAAGCGGTAAAGTACATCCGCCAGCAGGGCGTCTTCCTGGGCCGTGAAGTGCTCCGGAAGGAGCGCTTGGCCCATCTTCCACTGTACGCGGGCTATTTTGTCGCTCATAGTGATAAACACGGCCGCCGACACCGGAAAGATGAAAGCCCGATGATCCGTATCCATAAAAGAAGGGGACCCGGCGTTTCAGGATGCCATCATTCCGGTCCGGCGTTCTGAAAATTTTCTTGAAACCCTGGCGTGGCATTGGCGCCGGCGGCGGATCTGTCGCCGGGCCTTTAAAGGGTCCGGCCGCAAGCGTCGAAGGTTGCCGCGAGGTGACCTTATGCGGTCACCTTCACGCCCCACTGCTTCACCATTTTTTTGTCGACGCTGGCCGCAAAGTGAAGCGGCTGGCCTTCGGTAACATCCGGCGGCATGATGCCGAGGGAAAATGGAAAAATCTTGGGTGCCGGGACCTCCGGCGATTGCGTGGAGTCGACTTGTATCGCCAGTTCGCCGCCTTCCTTCAGCACCAGCCCCTCATAGGTTTCGCCGCCGGTGTGAAAGCAGGGAAAGTATTTCTTGGCCTGGGGGTCATATTCATAGATCACAAAACTGAAGCCGACGGAAGTGTTGAGCAGGGTTCTCTGAACCAGTTCAATGGCGCCGTTCTTGTTCTGGGTGGAAACCCGACAGCTGATTTGAATCGGTTCGGCTTCACCGCCATTCCAGTAAATGTCTGAAATCACGCCGACCACCGCCAGTTCGCTTTCGACGTCCTCGGGATCGGTGACATTCAGATCGATGGCAAACTGGGTGTCGCCGATTTTAAGATCTGTCAGAAAGCCGACGATCGACTGCGCATCGGACTGAGCGTTGAAACCCTGGGCCACATCACAGCTATAGGATATTTCTGCCATTGGTTGTTCCTCCTTCTCTTGGGTGAATGATGGTAGGTGTTTTACAACCGGGCGTCGAGCCGCAGTTCGACATCCATGCCTTCAAATTGAATGTGCGGCAGAATGCGTGCCGAGCAATTATACCAGCCGATCATACCTTCCTGTTCGGTCACTTCGACCGACACCGCCTTGAAAGGATAGTAACGCAAGGTAAGGTCATCCGGGTTGACCACCGTGGTGACATATTTGTTGAGCCAGTTTTGAATGGTATTCTGAATGTAGGCCGCATCGGCGGAGCTGCCGATGTTGTCGCGCATGATACTTTTGATGTAATGCGCGATGCGGGTGATGGAAAAGGTGTAGGAGAGGTTGGTCACCAATTGGGCGTTTTCGGTGTCTTTGGGGTCTTTGAATTTCTTGGGTTTTTTGATGGACTGGCAGCTGAAAAAGCAGGCGTCCGCTGTTCCCTTGCGATAAATGAGAGGAATGAAACCGCAGTTGGCGAATTCCAGTTCACGATAGTCCGGAATGGCCATTTCCACGGGGATCTTGATTTCATCCTCGCCTCTGATATTGAAGGTGTGGACGGGCAGACCGCTGACCAGGCCACCGCCTTTGGGGCCCCGCAGATACTGGCACCAGCCGGTTTGTTCAAATGAGCGCACCATGTTCTGGGCAAAGAGCACTGCGGCACTGCCCCACAGGTAGTCTTCCTTGTTGTCGCCATCCACCGTCTCCTTGAATATCAACCCTTCGCCGCAGGGGTTGGTTTCGGGGTCATAGGGCAGGCGGGTGATGTATTTGGGCAGCGTCAGACTGACGTAAGCGGCCTCTTCGGATTCACGGAACTTGTTCCAGGAACCGTACTTGGGATGATTCATGAGGCCCTCGAGATCTTTGATGTCCGCCAGCTCCTCAATGGAATCGCAGCCGAAAAATTGCGGCGCGACGGAGCCGATAAAGGGGGCGTGGCTGGCGGCGGCGACTTTACCCATGGTTTGAAGCCAGAATTCATCCCGGGGGGTGTGCTCGAATTCAAACAACCCCAGGATGGCGCCGAACGGTTTTCCACCGTACTGGTCGTATTCGGCGACATACACTTTTTTGAAAAGGTCACTGCCGGTGATGTCCACCGAATTCATTTCAAAGTCGTCATAGAGCTCGTTTTTGGAAACATCCAGGATGTCGATCATCACATCGGCTTTGAAATTGGTGTTTTTAATGAGATCGTGCAACGAGCGCCAGTTGGATTCAATTTTTTTGAACTGATCGTGGTGTATGATTTCATTGACCTGGTCATTGACCAGTTTGTCTATTTTGGCGATGGCCTCCAGGGCTTTGCCCTTTTCAAAGCGGCCGCTCGTGGTGTCAATGTTGAAAAGCACGGCGGCCAAACCGGATATAAAACGGTCCTCGTCGCTGACATCTTCAGCAACGGTTTTCATATCGTCCGTTAACATTTGGACCGGTTCGCTGATTTCCGTACCCAGGCGCATACTCGAAAGAAATCGTTTCAGATTGATTTCTTCTTTCTTTTCCTCGGTCTTTGTCTGCTGTTTGGTATCTTCGGCCATTTTGTGTCCTCCGGCTGTGGGGTCGATTGGATCGTTGGGCGGATCAGGAAGAGAGCTTGTAGGTTTCGAAACCCTTCAATTCCGCCATCATTTTTTTCAAGGCCTCTTCATCGCTCAACAGATCATTCAGGAGCTTGCGAAACTCCTTACGGTTGTCGACGTTGGAAAGCGTCTCCTCCATCAGCTTTTTGAGCATGAGCAGCCCTTTGAGTTTGGGCACGTTTTTTACGATCTGGTCCGGCGCAAGGGAATTCATGCTGTCGATGGGGATGTCGACCTGCATGTCCTCTTCTTTGTCGGGATCGATTTTGTTGGGAACGGAAAAATTCAGCTTTATGCCCATATCCCTCATCACCGCATCGGTGTTGGTGCCGTTCAAATTGCGGATTCGTCTGGCATCCAGTTCGACCTTGCGGTCTTTGGCGCTTCCCAGCGAAAAATCGCCGGCAACCAGAAAGCGCAATGGAAGCGACAGGTCTTCCGGCTGGCCGTCGACCTCGGTTTTATACCGCAGCGTCAATCGTGATTTTGGAATTTCGTCCTGAATAGCCATGGCGTGTCTCCTTTCTTTGGGTTATCAGCGCATTCGCCTGGCATCATGCTCCGCAAACCGCGGCGCGGGGCCTGTCGAATTTGTCGATGGCATTTTCCCAACGAGAGCCAAACGCGCTGATGAATTTTTTAATGCCATTAACCAATTACCTATAGCATGTCTTGTCTGTAACGAACAAGGTAAATTCGCTGCCGCCACCGGCGTTTTGCCTCAGACGGCCGCGAGAAGACGCCGCAGGCCGGTAATGCATTGAAACAGCGCATCGGTGGCTTTACGCCCCAGAGATCCGGTAACGAACTGGGTGTGGCACCAGTCATGATCGATCGAATGGTCATCGTTCAACCGGGGAAACAAGGGGATGACCCGGACGTTGTCCGGCAAAAATTCCCGGCCCAGGTCCTGCCGGAGGGTTGTATGGATCCGCTCCATCAGCACATCCGCGGCGACATGGGGTTGGGGTCCGCTGAAAATCAACAGGGTAAAGCGATGGCTGCCGGGATGTCGCAAACCGGGCAGCGCTGAAATGGAGCAAAGCGCGCAGGACGGAATGCGGCCAACCGTTGTCAGCACTTCGTCAACCGGATAAAACCGCCCATTCCGGCCGACAACGTCGGACCCGAGGTAAAGCCATTCGTGCCGGTCGGCCATGATGAGGTGCGGGGTCCGGCGCGTTTCACCGGTCAACGGTTCCGGGGGATCGACGGTCAGGACACCGACGGGCGTGTCAATTTCCGCTCCGCCGCCGGCGGCATCGCTCAGAGACCACGGTATGCCGGCGGTCGGCAGCACATGCCGGTGGAAGCGGCCCTTTGTTCTCTTGGAAAAGAGACAGCAGCCGCCCCCGGCTGCATCCCACTGCAAATTCATGCAAAGGGCGCTGCCGGCGTCAAGCGCCTCCACCAGCGGCTGCCAGGTATCCGGATCGAGTGTATCCACCGCGCCGCGAAACAAGAGCGACCATTTTTTCTTCAGGGCGGGCGGCCGGCGGCGGAATAGTTCTTTTGTGGACCGGTGAAGGCCCATGCAGTCGATGGATACTTCGTTCAACAGTTCAGGCCGGTCTTTAAGATGAGCTGGGTCGATGTGGAAAAAAGTCGCCCCATTCAAGAGGGCCGAAACCAGAAGCGCCGGTTGGGTTTCCAGAAAATGAAACCCCGGTGCCGCCAGCGAACGGCCGGGCTGCAGGCCGAGGGAGATGACGCCGTCCCGCAGGGGATGGAGATAGAGCGCGTCGGCGGTCAGCGCCACCGGCATGTGCACAGCGGGGCTGGACGGGTCGAAAAAACGGCCCACGACGGTGCCCGATGGATAGGCATGCGATGTTTCCGGCAGGGCCGCCGCCGATGGTTCGTCGGTTTCCGGGTCCAGAACAATGCCGTCCCATTCCGCCGGCAGCGGCCGAAACAGCCGGTCGGTCTGGATGTGGTCGGGTGCCAGATGTTGAAGCCGCCGCATTAGAAAGTCTTTTCCGAGGGGGGGCAGGATGGAAAGCGTGAGGCCGATTTTAAAAGCGGCCGCCAGGGAGACGACGAATTCAGGCGACAGCGGCAGCACAATGCACAATTTGGCGCCGGGGGCGACCCCCAGGCGCTGCCATGCGGCCGCCCGGCGTTTCGCCGCCCGTGCCAGCGCCGGATAGGACAGCCGCCGCCACCCGAGCGCCGGATCGTACCAGCAGAAAGCGGGGGTGGGCGTGTTGCGGTTGCGGACGACGATGTCGTGGTAAAAGTCGTATGCTTTAAAAAGGATGCTGCGGCCGGGTGTGTCGAAAAAGGCCTCGCCGGCCCGCATCAGGGTGCGCCAGAAGCGGCCCGGCTGTTGATAGCTGTCCTCCAGCCATTCCGGCCGCAGGGTTTCAGCGGGATTGTCGCATCGGAGTGAGGCCACCATGCTTGCGATATCCGGTGTTTGGTGTGGCATAGATACCTCGGTCGAAAGCGGCCGGATGGCGGTTTCGCCAAACGTCCGTCCCCGTTCGGTCTATTCGGGAACGTCACGGCCGAAGAGCCGGCCCCAGAACCCTCGTTTGTCCATCAGCATGTCGTTTTGCCGCAGGATGACACGATATTTGTTTTTAAACGGCCGGCGGATCACTTCCTTCCAAATTCGGGGCCGGCTGAAAAGACAGTATATGCCCACCAGGTCTTTGGCGGGCTTTTCAAAAACGATTTCCGCCTCCTGTCCCGGCAGCAGAATGCGCGCATCCAGCATGGTCGGGTCCGGGGGGTCGGCGTAGACATTTTGCACGACATCCTGGTAGCTTTCGGTTACAAAGGTGTTGTAGTTGACGGCCCGAACAACCAGCGCAACCGGCTGCTGTTCATTGGTGTCGTACCCGGACTGCACCTTCAGCGTCATGCGGTTGCCGGCACAGCCGCTCAAAACGGACAGCAGCAGCAGATGCATCACGGTGAAGCACAGGCCGGTTGTTTTAAGACGACAGCGGGTTGAAAAAAGGTGCATGGCGGTTTTCCTGTATCGTCGCTTTCTCCGCCGGATGGAACCGATCGTTCCGGTTCCGACGAAACGATCTATGGCGTTCGCGCCGGATTGAAGCATTCCCAGGGGTTGCTTTTTACGGCAAACATGACATCGATGACGCCCGACGGCATTTCCGGGCTGTCAATTTTCCATAAAAGGACATTGTCGTCAAGGGCTTGTGCCTTGTTCAGCAGGTGCAGAAGGCTCCAAGGCGACCGCGGCACGCTCAGGTGCCGGCTTGATTTGCGAAGGTGTTTGCGCGTGGTCAGCTCGACACCAACCGAACTCTGCTGGCGTTCCCACCATTGAAAAAGAAGCTTCTGCCAGGCGGGCTGCTGATAAAAGCCGAAAACGGACGATTTGCCGCACTGGAGGTGCGACAGGACGACAACCGCCGGCGACGGTTCCCCGGGCGGCGTCAAAACCGGCTTGACTTCAATTGTCAGGGGGCTGGGGTTGCCCTGTTCGTCAAAAAAACGCTGCCGCAGACGGGCGATGGTCTGTTCGGTCGACAGCACGTTTTCCGGCAGATGGATGCCGCCCATGGGGAAGTCGCGGACAATCAGATCGTCGCCGCTCTTTTTGCAAAACGGCAGGATATACTGTATAAAATTGTTTTTGAATTCACCCTGCGGCGCCAGCAGTCGGAGGGCTTCCTCGGGCGTGGCCTCCTCCTCGGCTGTTTTGTCAAAGGGAAAACGCGTCAACACGGGATCGACATAGTCGTTTTCCATCGCGGACCATTCTCTTTCGATCAACGCTTCCACCTCCGCCATTCCCTGACGATAGGCCTGGTAGACCGGGTCCAGAAACGGAAAATGCCATACCGGATCCACGCTGACGCTTTGCAGCCATTTTTGAATCAGGTCGTAGTAAGAGCCTTCCTCCTCCAGATAGACCGATAGGAACAGCCGTCCCAGTGGACTGGACTTGCGCTTCAGCGCGTCACCCGGCTGGGCTTCTTCTCCGGGAGCATACGGTGCTTCGTCCAGCAGCATGGTTTCCATCTGTTTGACGAGCGCCTGGTATTTATCGAGTTCCGACAGACCATCCTGCTCCCGGACCAGGATCCGCCGCACAAAGGCAAAGGACTGCAGGCGGTGCCGGATGGGCTGAAAAAACGGATTGGCGTCGTTTTCCACCGTAGTGTTCTCCCGGATGACCTCAAGCAGTGTCAAGAGGGGGGAGGCCGGCAACTGCAGCTGGGCCAAAGCGAACTTGAGCGCTTCCGGCGTCGGAGCGGTGATGTCAAATGCCCGGTAATACCGGCGGTAGGCATTTTCGTACTGTCGGGCGTAGGTGTCGATCACCGACTGAATATAATTCATGAAGCGGATTTTCTCGTTTTCCGCCAGCGGCAGGGCGCTGATAACCTCGGGCACCTGGTTCAGCACGGGCTTGACATCGTGCTCGAGGGCTTCACGGGTGTAGATGCCGGGCACCACCGCCTTGCCGGTAAAAATAAATTGCCCGTCGTTGGTGGTGTTCATCCCGATTTCCGGGTAAACGTCCTTGACCCCTAAAAAGGCGGCGGCATTCTGCGGTCCGATATCGCGGCGCTGTATATCCCGCAGCAGGTGGGTCAGGGATGTCCTGGCGATCAGCTGATGCCAGTCGGCGGCATTGAATGCATAACGTTCGCTGCCGATGGCGAATTTGAAGGTCCTGTTTTCCGAATGGCTGCTCAGCAGTGTGAGGCGGACCGCGTCCAGGATTTGTTCCAGCGTCATTTCTCCTGTTGGGGTCCGTTGCATGCGGCTGTCCCGCAGAAACACCAAAAATGCTCTCAACGACTGCTGCAGCAGCTGATCGCGGTGGCGCGGCCGCTGGATGTCCGGCCGCGTGCCGATGCGCGTTTCCTGCCGCAAAAGGGCGGCGATGCCGGCCGACAGATCGCTGCGTTCCGCCGCCTCGATGGTTTCAAGGAAACGGGTGGCCTGTTGCTGGATGTCACGCGCCATGTGAAGACTCAGCATGGGTTCGGCGGTGATTTTTTTGAGATCGTTGAAGAAAAGCATCCACGGTCGGGGATTGTAGGCTGTGGTCAGGGCGTCATTCAGCAGGGACGGATCAAACGGAATGGATATGTCCTGCTTCCCGTGATTGAATTTCAGATATTCTGTTATCAACGGTGCCGGCAATGCCAGCATGCCGGACCAGCGCTGGATGTCGTCGGCGATGAGTTCCCCCAGACGGTTTTTTTCCGAAGCGTAAATCAGAGCAATGAGAAAAAGCTGCTGATCCGCGGCGTCTTCTTCCCAGGCCAGCTGATCCAGCCGTGGGAGCAGATAAAATTTTCGCAGGGCGGCGACGTACTCACGTTGAACCCTTTGGCGCAGCACCGCGATGTCGTCGGCGGAAAATCGGGGCAGCAGCGCAGCGGCGCCTTTTCTGCGCGTATCCTGCATGGCCTGGTGGAACCGCTGGATCATGTCGCCGGCAGGGCGCGCGCCATCGGGAGACCCGAAGGCGACAAGGGCCTGCTCGGCAGCCGCAATGGCCCGACGGTCATGCACAAATCCGGCGGTGACGGCCGTCATACCTGCGAACGCCAGGGCCGCCGCGGCGATTTGATGCCGGTAGAGCACCAGCAGACCACGGGCGTCTGTTTTGGCTTCCGCGGCTTGAAAGGGATTGCAAACCCGGCGATCTTCCGGGTTGTCGGATGTCAAGAACACCTGGTGGAGTTCAGGAGCGGGTGACAGGGGGTCGGGATTCTGCAGGATTTGAATGAAGGTGGAAAGGGTTTCCAGCAGATCCGGCATTTTTTTGAAAAAGGAAAGAATGTTGAGATAGTCTTCGGCCGGCAGCGTGGTCAGCGCCTGCGGCAGAAGGTCTTCGTACGGTTCCAGACAGGTGCGGATCTGCGCCAGATCGGACGGCGTCGCAAAGGTCAGCGCAAGCGGCTTTCCCTGTCGGCGCAGAAAGGTGAAAAAGGGAGCATATCCGGACAGACTGTCGGCGGATGTGACCGCCAGGCGCACCGCTACGGGTTTTTTGCGGATTCTGGATACAATGTTGATTTTTCCCCGGATCATCTGCGCCTGTCGTTTCAGCGCTTCCGGGTCTCCGGATTGCAGCATGTCGGCGTGGACGACAACGACGACTGTCGGATCCCGCCAGCGAAACAGGGGCTTCCAGAGACATTGCAGGGCGACGCGAACATCCATGGACGTGTTGTTTAATAGCGATGCAGGAATTTCCTGCACCAGCGCCTTGGTGCCCAGATATATCTGGAGCAGCGGATTGGTGGTGTAGCTGGGATAGAACTGGTTGGCCTGCCCTTTCCAATCCGTGTACGTGTCGATCAGGCGGCTTTTGCCGCTGCCGATATCGCCGAAGACCAAAAAATGCTGATAAAAAAGGATGGAACGTCGGAATTCACCCGGTATGGCCTTGAGAAAGGTTTTCCATATTTGTCTGAGGCTGTTGCTTGCCAGGGTTTTTTCCACTTGCGGCGGAGCGCTTTGATCGGCGGCGGCGGCCCGGCGGCGCTTTATCTGCCGTATCAGGAGCCATATAAGGATGATGAGCGCGATAATGGCCAGAAAATAAGGCCAGTTGCCCCAGGTGAAAAAGCTTTTCGATTGCCCCGTTATCTCGCCCTTCAGCTGGGTGGTGCCTTTTTTCATGAATTTTTCAGGCAATTTTCCGATAAATTTGAAAACATCCTGAAAATTTTTTAAGAGAGCGTCTATCATCGTGGCCATTTATTGGGAAAGATTGTCGCCGGCGTTCGTTCCATCGCTGTCTTTTGGCTCTCGGTCCGGATCTACTTCGGCATCAGCGATTGGCGCCGGAGTGGTATCACCGTTCGGCTGAAGGATCAGTTCATCAGCCTGAGCATCAATATGGATCGTCTGTTTTTCCGTAATGCGGCTGTCAAGGATCATTTCCGCAATCGGATCTTGAAGACGGCTCTGGATGACCCGTTTCAGCGGGCGGGCGCCGAGAAGAGGGTTGAATCCTTTTTCGGCCAGCAGATTCACGGCTTCCACGCTCAATTCGAGTTTTATGTCACGCTCATCCAGCAGCTTCTGCAGACGGTCGATCTGAATCAGAACGATCGGCTGCATGGCCTCGGGGCTTAATTGGCGGAAAACGATGATGTCATCCAGGCGGTTCAGGAATTCAGGCCGGAAGTGGCCGCGCACGGCGTCCATGATGGCGGCGTTCATTGCTTGGTTTTCCGCTTCAGTGGCCGCGGGTTCGATCCGGTCCGCCCCCAGATTCGACGTCATGAGGACAATGGTGTTGGTGAAATTGACGGTTTGTCCCTGGCTGTCGGTCAGACGCCCGTCGTCAAAAAGCTGCAGAAAAAGATTAAAAACATCCGGATGCGCCTTTTCCACCTCATCAAAGAGCACCACGCTGTAAGGTTTGCGTTTGACCTTGTTGGTCAGGATGCCCCCTTCCTCATACCCCACATAACCCGGCGGGGCGCCCACCAGCCGGGCGGCGGAATGCTTTTCCATGAATTCACTCATGTCGATGCGTACCAGCGCGCTTTCATCGTCGAACATGAATTCCGCCAGCGCTTTGGCCAGTTCCGTTTTGCCGACACCGGTGGGTCCGAGCATCAGAAAACAGCCGGTGGGCCGCTGGGGGTCCTGCACACCGGCACGGGATCGCCGTACGGCTTTGGCAATGGTGGTCAGCGCTTCCTCCTGCCCCACCACCCGCCGACGCAGGTGATTTTCGAGATGCAGCAGTTTGTCCCTTTCCGATGCGACCATTTTTGAAACCGGAATACCCGTCCAGCGGGAAACGGTTTCGGCGACGTCGTACTGGGTGATTTCCTCTTTGAGAAACCGGCTGTCGGAGAGGTCGACATCGGCGTATGCGGCCAGAACCGCCTCGCATTCGGGAATGACTTTATATTGCAGTTCGGCGACTTTTGAAAAATTTTCCTCGTGGATGGCCTTTTCCATCTCCCGCTTGGATGCTTCCAGCGCTTTCTGCGCCTGTTGGACTTCGGTCAGCGCTTTTTTCTCTTTTTCCCATTTTTCGGTCATGCGGCGGCTCTGCTGCTTGAGATCGTCCAGTTCGGCGACGAGTTGGTTAAACCGCTGACCGGCGTCTTTTTCCTTTTCATTCTCGATGGCGCGCATTTCAATTTCCAGCTGTACGATGCGGCGGTCGATGCGGTCGATTTCTTCCGGTTTGGATGACAGGCCGATGCGCACGGCCGCGGCCGTCTGATCCAGCAGGTCGATGGCTTTGTCCGGCAGGAAGCGGTCGGTGATGTAGCGGTGGCCCAGTTTGGCGGCGGCGCTCAAGGCCGCGTCCGTGACGCGCACCCCGTGGTGCACTTCATATTTTTCTTTGATGCCGCGCAAAATGGAGAGGGTGTCCTCCACCGTGGGCTCCGCGATCACAATGGTCTGAAAACGGCGCATGAGGGCCGCGTCTTTTTCAATGTGCTTGCGGTATTCTTCAAGGGTCGTCGCTCCCATGCAGCGGATTTCACCCCTTGAAAGCGCCGGTTTGATGAGATTGGCGGCATCCATGGCGCCCTCGGAGCCCCCGGCGCCGATGAGCATGTGAATTTCATCGATAAACATGATTACATTGCCGGCATCGGCGACTTCCTGCAGGACCCGTTTGAAGCGCTCTTCGAATTCTCCTCTGAATTTGGCGCCGGCAATCAGCTGGCCCATATCGATGTCCAGTATGGCCGCGCTTTTCAGGTCGTCGGGAACGTCCCCCCGGGCGATGCGGAGGGCCAAACCTTCCACGATGGCCGTTTTGCCCACACCGGGTTCACCGATGATAATGGGGTTGTTTTTCATGCGGCGGCTCAACACCTGGATGGCCAGGCGTATTTCATCATCGCGGCCGATGATCGGATCGAGTTCTCCGGACCGCGCCCGTTCGGTCACGTCGCGGGCATATTTGGCCAGGTATTCAAATTCACCGGTTTCACCGGCCGTGCCCTGATATTTTCCCGTGGGAGACTGTTTGAGAAGCAGCGTCAGCGCCTGCGAATCGGCCCCTGCTTCGACCAGGGCGGCTGTTATTTCTTCCAGCTGCATCATGCCGAGCAGGATGTGATTGATGCCGATGTATTTATCGCCGGTCTCGGCCGCGGCCTCTTCGGCGTTGATCAGGACGCTTTCCAGGTCCCGACTGATGGGCGTTTGCTGAGATCCGACCGTTGCTTTGGGCTGTGTGAGAAGCTGACCGTCGATTTTGGCGCCCACTTCCTCCAGTTGGACGCCTGCCTGTGTCAGGGTCGCGGGGGCCGGGCTACTTTTTTGAGCGAGCATGGCCGATAACAGGTGCCACGGCGTGACGTAGGCGTGTCCTTTCTTAACCGCCAGTCGACAGGCGCTTTCGATGCGTTCCTGTGCCTTGAGGTTGAATTTTTCGATGATCATGTCGGCCCCTTCCGGTTTCGGGTTGTGTTCGATTGCGTCTTGGCCGCTGGATCAAGGGTCAGCGTCAGGATATTGCGGCCTTTTTCGCGTCGGTAGCCTACGTCGTCCATCAATTGTTTGATCAGGAAAATACCGAGGCCGCCGATGGCCCGATGCGCGATGTCGGCGGTAATGTCGGGCGCGGCTACGGCGGAAAAATCAAAGGGCCGCCCCCAATCGACGATGGTGACGATAAAACGTCGTCGGCGGTCGACGCCACAGTGCACTTCAACGTCTCCGCCGCGATCCTGATAGGCGTGCCGGATGATATTGACCAGCACTTCTTCCAGGGAAAGTTCGATGTCGGCGACGTGTTTTGGATTCACTCCCTGCTCCCTGGCGCAGGCGGTGACCGTTTCCAGCAGGGCCGGCAGGTTTTCCAGGGTGGCCGTACGTTTTATGGTCGCGACAACATCCACAGGCAGCCTGCTTTCATGTCGGCGGAAGCGAAGCGGTGTCCGGGTCAGATCTTGGCCAGGGCTTCATCTTCGCTGTTGCATACGCTCAGAATCGAGCAGAAACCGGATATTTCGAAAATTTCCTTGACCGCGCCCTTGAGGCCGCAGAAAAGCAGATGACCCTTGCCGGCCTTGATGTCTTTTGCCGCACTGAGAATCACCCGCAGGCCGGCGCTGCTGATATATTCCAGATCACTCAGATTGATGATCAGCTGGATTTTGTCCTGCCGGCGCAGTGAGGAAAGATGGGTTTCAAATTCCGCCGATGTCATGGCGTCGATTCGGCCCTTCACGGAAACAATCGTGGCCGGCGGTTTTTCCCTGGTGACGATTTCCATTTTATTGCTCCATCCGTTCAGAGAGTCGGGGTGGTGCGTTCTTAGGCTGATGTAAAGATGCAGCCGGTCACCACCGCGGATCGGGGCGACTTTAATGGTGCTGAAATGCAACCGTCGAACAGCATAAATATAAATGCTGGAAAAAGCAATACAAAACCCTTCATTTTGTGCGGCGGTGCATTGGAATCGGCTGACAAGGACCCTCACTGCGGGAGCTGTTGAGAGGTTGTTCCCGGTATCGGCGGCGAAAAAACTTGACCCCTTTGAGGAAATTTTGTATAGAAAAAGTCTGATTTTTATGGAATATCAAACAGCTATTGTTTGCTTCTCCCATCGTGAAACGATTGTTGGATGGATCTCGTCACGACCCATAGAAACACCGATTTCGATGCGCTGGCCTCTGTCGTGGCGGCGACCCTGCTTTACGACGGCGCCGTCGCCGCCCTTCCCAAAAGCCTCAACCCCAATGTCAAAGCTTTTCTGTCGATCCACAAGGATGTGTTCCGGACGCAGCGCCTGATCAACGTGGACATGGCGGCCGTGGAACGTCTCGTGGTGGTGGACACCAACCGGTGGGAGCGTTTGGAAAAGGGTGCGGACTTGCGGAAAAAAAAGTTCGCCGGCGTGCTGTTGTGGGATCATCACCCGGGGGCCGGCGACATTGACGCAAAATGGTCCTGTGTTGAACCGGTGGGGGCCACGATTACGCTCATGGTGCGGCAGATGAAACAGCGCAAGATGGTGGTGACCCCCATGCACGCAACCCTGTTTCTCTGCGGGCTCTATGAAGACACCGGCAGCCTGATGTTCCCCGCCACCCGGGCCGAGGATGCAGCGGCGGCGGCCTGGCTGCTTGACCGCAAGGCGGACCTGGGGATCGTTGCGTCTTTTCTGCGGCCGGCTTACGGTGAAAAACAAAAGGACGTACTCTTTCAGATGCTCAAAAAGTCAAAGCGGATGCGCGTCAACGGGCACCACATCAGTCTGTGCCGGATAGCGCTTTCCGGACATGTGGACAGCCTGGCCGTGGTCGTCAGCATGTACCGTGAAATAATGAACAGCGATGCCGCCTTCGGTATTTTCCACAGCCGGGATAAGGACCGCTGTATCGTGATCGGCCGCAGCAGCGCCGAAATGCTCGACATCCGCTCCATCATGCAGGCCATCGGCGGGGGCGGTCATCCCGGGGCGGGCAGCGCCCTGCTCAAGGGGGCGCGTCCGGCGGCGGTGGAATCCTTGATTGTGGATCTGCTGAAAGGAAACCGGCAGTCCTCGGTGCAGATCAGCGACATCATGTCTTTTCCGGTCCTCAGCGTGGCGCCGGACTTGCCGATGGCCGAGGTCGCCTTGATGCTGCGCAAAAATGGATGCACCGGTCTGCCGGTTCTGGACGACGGACGGCTGGTGGGTGTTCTGTCGCGGCGGGATTTCCGCAAGATCCGAAAGGAATCGCAGCTGAAGTCGCCGGTCAAGGCCTTTATGAGCCGCAATCCCGTCACCATCGCGCCGGGCAACAGTCCGCATCAGGCGGCCCGGCTGATGGTGCGGCACGACATCGGCCGTCTTCCGGTGGTGGAAAACGACCGGGTCATCGGCATCGTCACCCGTTCCGATGCCATGTTGTATTTTTACGATCAGCTGCCGGACTGAGCGGCCGATTTTTTCTTAAGCAGGCAGCCCATGAGACTGGATCACCATTCCGCCGGAAAAGACACCCAGCGTCTTTTTCTGAACATTGCGGTCGTCGGCGGCGGAAAGGCCTGCCGTCTTTTTTTGGAGATGCTGCAGGCCGACGTCTTTCCCTACCTGGGTATCCGCGTCAAGGGGGTGTGCGACATCAACCCGCGGGCGGAGGGGCTGGTGCTGGCACAGAAGCTGGGCATCCCCGTTACGTCGGATTATCACGATTTTTTCCGGATCCCCGACCTGGACGGTATTATCGAATTGACCAACAACCAGGAAGTTCTGCTGGAGCTCATCCGGCTGAGGCCCCAGCGCGTCGGCATCCTGGAGCACAACATCGGCCGTTTTTTCCGCTCCTACTACCTGACGACCCAGCAGCTGAAATCCGCCGAGCATCAAGCCAAGCTTGAAAAAATGGTATCCGACTTTCTGATCGAGCACAGCAACGCGGCCATCGTGGTCTTGAACACGGATTTTTCCATCGAAGAGGCCAATACCGCCTACCTGGAAATGGTGGACAAACCGCGGACGGAGGTCATCGGCAGGTATTGCTACGAAGTGTACTATGGGCTCAAGGCACCCTGTTCGAGCGCCCGTCCGACATTGAAATGCCCCATGCTTGAAACGCTTCAAACCGACCAGTCGGCGCATGTCATCCATGAATTTTCCGGTGCAAAGGGGCACGCCACCTACGGCGACATCGTCACCTATCCCTTGAAGCGGCCGGACGGTCAGATCTTCAAGGTCATCGAAGTCTGGCGCGACATCACTGAGGAAATGTCCTCACGCTGGGAAGAGCGCACGCGGGACATGAAGGCCGACTTGAATCGCATGGTGCAGGAAGATCGCATGATTTCACTGGGCAAGCTGGTGGCCAGCTGCGTGCACGAAATCAACAATCCGATTCAGGGGCTGTTGACCTACAGCCATCTGGGCAGCGACATGCTTTCCCGGGGTCGGCCCGGCGATCATGACCTTCGGCAGCTGCGGCGGTATCTGGCGCTGATGTCCAGAGAACTCGAGCGCTGCGGCAATATTGTTTCCGGTCTGTTGTCCTTTTCCAGGGAATCGCCGTTGGCCTATCGGCCGGTGGATATCAACACCGTTCTGGAGGCCGTCATCGCCCTCACGCGTCACAAAATGACCCTGCAGAACATTGAACTGGAAACCGATTTCGCCGCCGGCATGCTCACGGTGCGGGGAGACACCAACCGCCTGCAGCAAGCCATGCTGAACCTGGTTTTCAACAGCATCGAATCCATGCCCGAGGGCGGCCGGCTCAAGGTGGCATCCCGCCTGGGTGACGAAAAAAAGCACGTTCTCATCGACGTTCAAGACACCGGTCAGGGCATTCCGCCCGAGCACCTCGACCATATTTTCGACCCTTTTTTCACCACCAAGGAAGAAGGCCAGGGCACCGGTCTGGGCCTTTCGATTGTTTACGGCGTCACAAAAAATCACGGGGGCGTCATCAGCGTGGACAGCATGCCGGGAAAGGGCAGCACGTTTACGTTGAAATTGCCGCTGCTGAGGTAACTGTTCATGACCTGTGACGTACAGCAGGGCATCAAACGCGTTTTGATGATGATATTGCAACATGGTTTCCTTCCGGCGGTATGTGAAAATTTGTATTTTTGAATCAAAACCGAAAGATTGTACAAAGGACTCCCAGGCGGTCGCGAGGCCGGGGGAAATGTCTGCGCACCGCGCTCTCGACCCCTTGGCCCCTCAAATCCTTGGATTCTGCTTATATCGGAGGCGCGCATGTCAACCAGAATGAACATCATGATTGTGGATGATGAGGCGGTGGTTCGGGAGTCCCTGGTCTTCTGGTTTCAGAAAGGCGGGCACCGGGTCAAGGCGGCGGCTTCCGGGAGCCAGGCCCTTGAAAGGCTCCGCCGCCGGCCTTTTGACATCATGTTCGTGGATATCAAGATGTCGGGAATGAACGGCATCGCGCTCCTCGAAAAGGTCAAGACCGACTATCCGGATACGAGCGTGGTCATTATCACCGCCTATGGTTCGATCGAATCGGCGGTCAAGGCCATGAAGATCGGTGCCGCCGACTATCTTCTCAAGCCGTTTAAACCGGACCAGCTGACCCTGGTCATGGAAAAAATCGTTCAGCAGAAGAAACGGTTCCAAGAATACGATTATCTCAAAGACCGTCTGGAAAAAATATCCCGCTTCGACAACATCATCGGCCGGAGCGATGAGATGTTGTCTGTCTTTGACATGATTGTGGATGTCGCCGGCAGCGATGCCACGGTGCTGTTGACCGGAGAAACAGGAACCGGCAAGGAGCTGGTCGCCAAGGCGATTCACGCCAAAAGCGCGCGGAGCCGCTTTCCGTTTATCGCCGTCAATTGCGGGGCCGTGCCGGAAACGCTGATGGAGAGCGAGCTGTTTGGTCATCAGAAGGGGGCGTTCTCCGGCGCAATCCATACCCGCAAGGGCTTTCTGGAAGTCGTTTCCGGCGGCACGCTGTTTCTGGATGAAATCGGAGAAATCAGCGCCAAGATGCAGGTCGACCTGCTGCGTGTTCTGGAAGACGGCCAAATGACCCGCATCGGCAGCAGTCAGCCCGTGGAAGTGGATTTCCGCCTCATATCGGCCACCCGCCAGCATTTGGAGCAGCGCATTGCAAACGGCATGTTTCGGCGGGACTTTTTTTATCGCATCAATGTCATTACCATTGACATTCCGCCGCTGCGCCGGCGTAAAACGGACATTCCGCTGCTGGTTGAACATTTTTTAAAGAAATTCAGTCACGAGACCACAAAACAGGTGGACCGCATCAGCCGTGAGGCCCTGAATCAGCTGACGGCCTATCACTGGCCGGGAAATGTCAGGGAATTGAAAAATGCCATCGAAAGGGCCGTGGTGCTTTCCAAATCGCGGACGCTCGATGTGGAGGATTTCGCATTTTTGCAGACGCCGATAGCAAAAGACGCCGCGGATCGTTCACTGACGGCCGTGGAACGCCGCCATCTTCAGCGGATTCTGAAAGAGTCCAATTGGAATGTGACCCGGGCCGCGGCTGTTTTGGGCATCAACAGGGTCACGCTGCACAAGAAAATAAAGCGCTACAATCTGAAACGGGAACACCATCGCTGACGGTCGGCAGCGGTTGGAACACGGCAGGCGGATGGCCGCTTACAACCAGAGGATAGGCGTGCTGCCGGTCGGTCGCGTGAACGGACCGGCGCCCGCGATCATTGCGGCCCACATTGCGGCCTTTTTTGAGTTGGACGCGGTGGTGCTGCCGCCGTTTGCGCTGCCGGAGAAAACCCTTGATCCGAAGCGTCGGCAGCACGACGCCGGCCGGTTGATCCATTTTTTTGAAAACAGCCTGCCGGCACGGTGCCGTAAGCTCATCGCCGTGCTGGACGTCGATATGTTTGTGCCGATTTTTACCCATGTTTTCGGCGAGGCGCGCCTGGGCGGGAGGGTGGCGGTGGTTTCTCTTTTCCGGTTAAGCGCCGGCGCCGGCGACCCGCGGGATGCACAGGGCATTATTTTCGAGCGCGCCGCCAAAATTGCACTGCATGAGTTGGGGCATTTGTTCAACCTCGAACACTGCGATCACCCCGGTTGCATGATGCAGTTTGCGGGCGGCCTGACCGATCTGGACCGGCTGGAGCTCAATTTGTGCCGCTACTGCCGCATGTTTCTCAGGGAAGCGCTTTTTTTTCCGATCTGAGAAAGCGCCGGACCAGCGGATTCCATCCGATCTCGGGGAAGTGGGCATAAAAATCCCGAACCGGCTCAGCCCCGGTTGCGGCCAGCCGGTCATACTGCGGCCCCAGCAGCCGAAGCAGGTCCTCGACTTCGCGGGCCAGCCAGGCACGGCTTTCAGCGTCAAAATAAAGGCTCTTCAGATTCCGTTTGGGCATATCGGGTTCCATGATGAAGAGCCAGCCCTGATGAAAGGGATCTTCCGTTATGATTTCGGGATGGCTGCAGGCGTTCTGATTCACGGCCAAAACCGTTCCGCTGACCGGGGCGAGCACGGCGGCGTCATGGCCGCTGCGGGCAAAGGTCCAGCCGACCTGATTTTGCTTCACCATTTCTCCCAGCGGCGGCAGGTCGAGGGTTTCGGGCGTGCCGAACACCTTGCCGCTGAAGTCGTCCATGCCGACGCGAACCCGTCCGCCGTGTTCGAAACGGGCCCAGCTGTGCCCCATGTGGTAATAATATCCCTGGGCCATTTTATAGCCGGAGACCCGGTGAAAGGCCGGGGCGGCCACGGTTTTGACCAGATCCATCTCATCGAGCATCTGATCGAAGGCACAGTGGAAGCATTCATAGTTTTGGGTGCAGATTTTCGGGGCGTCGATACGTCCGGTCAAGGCATGCCGACACGGCCGTGATGTGCCGTCGTAGCGCCGTTTGAGATAGCTGACCCAGCGGGGGGCGATGGATGCGGTCGACGGACCCTGGTCCACCCCCATGGCCTTGCGCATGCTTTTGTCGAAAGGACAGGTCTGGCAGTCAAAGTCATTGTCGCAGCGCCGGTAATTGACGACGCCGGCCTTCATCCAGATGCATTCGTTTTCCAGCACCTGAAAGCCCTGGACCACTTTGGAGCGGCGGCGGCTGTTTTTTTCCTTGCGGGTCTTCATTTTCATCTCCCCCTTTTTCTGGTTTTCATCGGGCAGGCCGATCGCACCGGGCTGCGGCCGTGTTGAAATGCGGTGGTACACCGGATGATTGACCAACCATTGCAAATGGATTCAGCATAAATGATGCCATGACCGGTAGATAAAATTTAACTTTATGATATTATTAATTATATTTGCTTGTTTTTGCTATGGTAGCCATGCGCACGCTTTTGCCGGCCGGCGACGGAGACCAAAAGTGTAAATAAATGCAACAGTGATAAACGGCCGCGGAAGGTATGATCAGCCAACGAACTGCAACCAAAGGAAAAAATAACTGTTGCGATCTGCATCAACCGTTGTAGTCGCCGGCGCCGGAGAAACGGGATGCTGGGTGCACGGCCGTTCGGTCTTGTTTCGTCCTTCCGGCGCACGCCGGAATCCAGAAAAGCGATGGATTCGGGTTTTGGAGCTGATCATAAAAAGCTTGCCAGAACCGCTGGCATGGGTTATATGTCTCATATGGTGCATATGTCTTAATTGTAACCACACAAGCGAAGCAGATGCGAACCATGACAGACCAACAGGCATTTTTGAGCATTCCCGTCGCCGCCGAAAAGTGCGGGGTCGATCGGCGGACCATGTGGCGCTGGGTGAAATCAAAGAAAGTGCCGTCGTTTGTCACACCGGGCGGCCATCACCGGATTATGAGCGCCGATGTCGACCGCCTGCTGGGGCAAAGCCGTCTTTCGACCGCCGGACAACCGAAGCAGAAAACCATTCTCATCGTCGATGACGATGCCCAGGTGCGGGAACTGTTGAAGCGCCGCCTGCGCCGAAGGCAATTTTACGTCGAGACCGCCGCAGATGGTTTTTCCGCCGGGATGCGGGTGCGTGAGCACCGGCCGGATCTGATCATCCTGGATCTGATCATGGAGGGTGTCGACGGCTTCGAGGTCTGTCGGACGATCAAAACGGATCCCTATCTGAAGGACACGCGGATCCTGATCATGACCGGCTTTGACACGCCGGCGCATCGGGCGCGGGCAATGCGCGAGGGTGCCGATGGTTATGTGGCCAAGCCTGCGGATTTCAGCATTCTGCTGGCCTACATCGAAGCCCTGCTGGAAAACAGGGAGGAAACGGCCCGGCAGTGAAAACGGCGTATTGCCGACGTGCGAACGTTTCGATAACAACCAGCATTTTGCTGCAAAAGATTTAAGGTTGATGACCGTGTCTGAAAAACCGACCTATGATGAACTGCTTACGCAGGTTGAAATGTTGAAGCGGGAGGCGGCCCGAAACCGGCGGACGGAGACGGCGCTGATCGAAAGCGAACAGCGGTTTCGTACGCTTTTCGAACAGACGTCCGATGCCATTTTTATCGAATCTTTGGATGATCGTATTCTGGATGTCAATGCGGCCGCCTGCCGCATGCTGGGCTACACCCGCGAAGAGCTGTGCCGCATGACCGTTCCGGATCTGCAGGCGCCGTCGGTGCGGGGCGAATGCGGCAGCGTCATTCAGGCGGAACTGAAAACGGGCGGCTTTTTTGACGGGTTGGATGTGCGCAAGGACGGCACCGTCCTGCCGGTGGAAATCCACACGCGCGTGATCCGACTCAAAGGGCGGGATGCGGTATTGTCGATTGTAAAAGATGTGAGCGAACGGCGAAGCGCAAAGGAACGGCTGCGCCGCAGTGAAGAAAAATACCGGCAGGTGGTGGAAAATGCCACCGAGGGCATTTTCGTCATTCAGGATGACGCCTACTGTTATGTCAATCCGCGCGCGGCGGAGATATTCAACACGACGCGGGAGCGGATTCTGTCCGGGGAGCTGTTCGCGTTCGTGCATCCGGATGACCGGGCGGCCTGTGCGGAGCGCATCAAGCGTCGCAAAAAAGGAGACGAGACCGACGAGCTTTTGGTGCATCGCATCATCGACGGCAACGGCCGGGAAAAATGGGTCGAAGCCCGGGGCGTCGGCATCCAATGGCAGGGTCGCCATGCCTCGATGTGCTTTGTAACCGACATTACCCAAAGAAAGGCTACCGAAGCCCAGCTGCGCAATCTGCAGAAGATGGAGTCCATCGGCACACTGGCCGGGGGCATCGCTCATGATTTCAACAACATTCTCTACATGATCATCGGGAACGCCGAGCTGGCGCTGGAAGAACTGTCACCGGACGGACCCCTGCATGCCCACCTGGAAGAAATCAGGGTCGCGGCCCTGCGGGCGGCGGACATCGTCAAACAGCTGCTCCACATCAGCCGCCGGCAGGACCGGCAGCTGAAGCCGACGGACATCCTGGTTGTGGTGAAAGAAGCGCTGAAATTTATTCGGCCTTCCATTGCGGATATCATCCGGATTGAACAACGGTTGCCGGACGGCGAATTGATGGTCATGGCGGATCCGATCCAGATCGATCAAGCTCTGGTGAGTCTCTGCACCAATGCGGCCCAGGCCATGGACCAAACCGGCGGCACGATTGCGGTCGCCGCCGAGACCGTTTCCATTACGCCGGAAATGACCGCTGCGCATCCCGGACTGAAAGCGGGTGAATATGCGAAAATCACCATCCGGGACAGTGGACCGGGCATCGCGTCCGGCATTATCGACCGGATTTTCGACCCCTATTTCACGACCCGGGACGTCGGCACCGGATCGGGCATGGGGCTTTCCCTGGTGCACAGCATCGTCAACAACCACAACGGTGCGGTTTTTGTGGACAGCGCCCCTGAAAAAGGCGCCGTCTTCACGATGTTTTTTCCGCTTCTCGATTATAAAAAAGCACCGGATGAGCGTGCCGCCGCCGCGGAGGCGATTCCCGGTGGCCGGGAGCGGATTCTGTTTGTCGACGACGAGCCTTCCATTACGGTGATGGCCCAAAAAATGCTGGAGCGGCTGGGATATCGGGTTCAAACGCGGCGTGATCCGCTGGAGGCGCTGGAACTTTTCAAGGCCCAACCGGATTTTTTCGATCTGATAATGACCGACATGACCATGCCGCAAATGACCGGGGCCCGGCTGAGCCAAAAAATAAAGGCCATCCGGCCCGATGTGCCGGTCGTCGTCTGCACCGGCCACAGCCCGTTTATCGACGAGGAAAGGGCCGCCAGCATCGGCATCGCCGCTTTTCTGATGAAGCCCATTAAGTACAAGGTGCTGGCCGATGTTGTGCGGCGCGTGCTGGACGCCGGCAAAGAAGGTTGAACGCCGGGTCAAATCCGGATCATATCCAGCAGCTCCTGGCGGGTGAAGCATTTCAGAACGCCCGGATCATCCTCGCGGACGACGCTGTCCATCAATTTTTTCTTTTTGTCGATGATGGCGGAAATTTTTTCTTCGAGCGTGCCCAGGGTGACCAGCTTGAAAACTTGAACGCCCCGCCGCTGGCCGATGCGATGCACCCGATCGGTCGCCTGGTCCTCCTTGGCGGCGTTCCACCAGCGGTCATAATGGATGACCACCGAGGCGGCCACAAGATCGATGCCGGTGCCGCCCGCCTTGAGGCTGCCGACAAAGACGCGGCATGCCGGATCCGTGTTGAAGCGTTCGATCAACCGGCCTCTGTTGCGGCTTTGCCCTGTCAGGGTCGCAAAGCCGATGCCGCAGGATGTCAGATAGGCTTCAATGATGCGGATCATGAGGACGAACTGGCTGTAAACAACAACCTTCTGCCCCGCCTCCAGGCTTTCCTGCAGCAGTTCCTTGAAAAGATCCCACTTTCCGGACGTGTAACCTTCATATTCCAGCGGCGCTTTCTTGACCGCCGCCGGATGATTGCAGATCTGCTTGAGCAGGGTCAGCAGTGCAAAGATATGGATGTAGGGAACCGGTGTCGTGGAATCTTCCAGGCGGCGGACGATTCCGGCGCCGCGGTTTTCGACGGCGTCGCGGTATAGTTTGATCTGGTCGTCACTCAATGTGCAGCAGCGAATGTCATCGATTTTCGGCGGGAGTTCCGTCAGAACGCTTTGCTTGAGACGTCTCAGGGTGAAGGGGAATATAAGCCGCTGCAGTTCGTCTTTGTGGTGAATCCGACCGCCGCTGTTTTGCGTATCTTCGTAGCGCCCGCCGAAATCGGCTTCGGTCCCCAGGTAGTCCGGCAGGACGAGTTGCATCAGATTTCGCAGTTCCATCAGTGTGTTTTCAAGCGGCGTGCCTGTCAGGCCCAGCTTCAGACCGGCCCTGATTTCGGCGGCGGCAAGGTGGGTTTTGGCGGTATTGTTTTTCAGATTTTGTATCTCGTCAAAGACGACCAGGGCGAAATCGATTTGCTTCAGGCGTGCGATGTCCCGCAGCAGAATGCCGTAGGAAGTGACCAGGACATCATTGTGAGCCAGGGTCGCTTCGACATCACGATGCGAACCGTAGTGGGCGTCCACCGACAGGCGGGGTGCATACTGGTTTATTTTCTGGACCCAGTGGCTTAAGACCGTCGTCGGGCACACCACCAGAAACGGCCGGCCGCTGCGGTGCGCCGCCCGGATGCACAGCATCAAGGCCATTACCTGATGGGTTTTGCCAAGCCCCATTTCATCGCACAGTAAACCACCCAGGCCGTTTTCGTATAACCACCACAACCAGTGAAGCCCCGCGATCTGGTAGCGCCGCAGCCGACTGGCCATGTGGGGGGTCGGCGGCGGGGACGACGGCTGCAGGGCCAGCAGCCGCTCCAGACGATCCGCGTTTTCCGTTGGACCGTCGATTCGGGACTGCCGGGGGCTGAGCGCGCTGATTTTAAAAAGGGCCTGCCGTGACAGCCGCCAATGGGACGGGTCCTGGAACAGCTGCCGGCCGAGTTCACTTTCGGCGGCCGATGCCAGACGGTCGATTTGCGCCGCCTGACAGTCCACCCAGCCGTCCGGCGTGCCGACGTAGCGCTGTCCTTCTTTTCTGGCGCGCAAAAGTTCCACCAGTGAAATGGTGGAGCGGCCGACCCCGTAGTGGATGGAAAGATAGCACCAGTCGCGGTCGATCGTTTCGGCTGAATACGCCACGCGGTCCAGGCGGCGCAGGAGCTTGAGGTGCTTGACCGAGGGATCCACCTGAAACTGATCCGTGAGGAGGGACTCGCCGACATCGGACAAAAAGGCGGGTATCTGATGTTTTTTGATTGTAATGCGCCGGGGGGTTGCAAAACGCCTCTTTTTCTCCGGATTTTCGAGCGCCGCCAGAATGCCCAGTGTTTTGATATAGACAAGATCGCCATAGCGGAAACGCTCCAGTTCCTCCCTTTCAAAAAAACAGGCCTCGCCCTCCTGCTGAATCAATTTTACCTGGGGACGGACATCGAGGTCCAGGTCCGTTTTCGGGGAGATTTTAAAGATGGTTTTCAACGGAATGGGGTGGATGGGCAGCTGGTGCTGATTGGGCAGAACCTTGCCGAACGTTTCCAGAAGGTGCCGCACCCGCAGCCGCGGAACAGTCAAATGGAAAATAATTTCTCCGGACTGTCTGCGGCAGGAAAGAATGAAATCGCCGTTTTCTTCGTTTACCGACGGCGCAAATGCGCAGTTTTCAGCGGTGAATTCCCGAAAACAGTGGTAGGCGAAGCCATACCAGAAACTGTCCTCAAACGCCTGCCGGCGTGATTTCAGCCCACGTTCGTTGAGCAGCCGCTCCGTGTCGGACAGCGTCATCCGCCGCAGGCGTGCCAGCACCGTCGCCCGGTCCGGCACCTGGTCGTCGGCGCTTGAAAACGCACCCAACCGGTCGGCCAGTCGATACTGGTCCGATCCGTTCGAAAAATAGGACACGAGGGATGCTTGGTTTGCTGTTTTGATCAGCAGCGCTTTTCGGCCGCGGGCTTCATGGAATTGAATGTGAAGCGCCCGTGGTTCAATGACCGGCCGCTGGGCAAGGGCTTCCGCAAGTCGAAGCCAGATGCTGTTTTTCAGGCGGTCGGCGGGTGTTGCGGATCGACGGCCGTTTCCCGAATTTCGAACGGCCTGATACAGCTGTTTCAAGTGTGGGCAGGTAACGCCTTTTTTTTGGGTGCAGCTGCAAAACGACTGTTTCACCGGCCCATTCACCATAAAGGCCACGCCGGGCCGGCGGTCTTTCGCCGCCGGCATCAGCGCCGCGGCATTGCGGTGGAATTCCAATCTTTCTGTGATCATTTGTCAACGTTTCCAGCATGCAAGGGGTGGATTCCTCTCGCGTATGCCAAAAAAATGACGCCGTTTCGGTGAATTGACGAAAACAGGGCGTCAGTGAACCTGCATTGGAAAATCGCTTAAAAAAAATACCGCATAATTCGATGCGGGTCAACCCGTGGTCTATCCAGCGCCGGACAGTGCGCCGCCGGTGCGGAAAATATGGAGAATTCATGATTTGCTGATGAGTGGTACGAAAATTGCCTAAAGCGCAGTGGACGGCTTGCCGTCGTTTATGCGGTATCGGGCAGACGCTTCGCTCCCTTTATCGGGGATTGCGGACACAACAATGAACAGATGAGGACGGGTACATGTCAACGGCAGACGAACTGCTGCGCAAATTCAACAATGTCAAGACAATACCCCATGTGGCGATTCAGCTCACACGATTGATTTCGGACCCGGACAGCAGCATGCGCGATTTTGAAAGCATCATTAAAATGGATCCGACCCTGGTGCTGCGGCTGCTGAAGGTCGTGAACAGCACCTACTACGGCCTGAGAAAAAAGGTCGACAGCATCTCCCGTGCGGTGGTGATTATCGGCACGAACAATCTGCGCAACATGATTGCCACCGAGGCGCTCAAGGATATTTTCAAAGCCGGATCCGAGGAGGCCTGTTTTTCAAGAAAACGTCTCTGGCTGCATTCCGCCGCGGTGGCCGTCTGCGGGCAGATGATAGCGGAGCGAATTTTCAGTCAGAACGCAGAAGACGTTTTTCTATGCGGTATTCTGCATGACATCGGCATGATCGTGGAAGATCAGACGGCGAACACGGATTTCATGGCGGCGGTGAATGCCTATACCCCCGGCGGCGAACCCATCACCGCTTTTGAAACCGCGTATGTCGGTACGGATCACTGTATGGTCGGCCACCTGGTGGCGCGCGATTGGAAGCTGCCGCCGGACGTGCAGGAGGGAATAAAAAACCACCATGGCCTTTTCGAGGAAATCACGCCTTCCAGCATGACCGGTATCATTCAAATGGCGGAATACTTGACCGCCAAAATGGATTTCAAGGCCCTGCCGGACATGCAGCTGCGGCTTTCGTCGCCGCTGGTGGCGCATATGCGCGAAAACATCGACGAATACAAGGTCCTGATCAAAGACCTGCCGACGGCGATGTCAAGCGCGAAAGAACTATACGAGATGTCGGAGGAATCGGCCTAGTGTTTTCTGCAGATGACATCTTCAGTGATCTGGTTGATCACACCCGGGATCGACAGGCTCTTTTCGAACAGTTGCAGCGCTGCATTCCCGAAGGGGAATTTGTGTTGGTGAATGCCGGGAACGGGGCTTGTCACGGCACGCAGCGGGCAAAATTGCCTCCGGACATCGTGCGGCGGCTGGTTCAAAAGGTGGCCGCGGACGGCGGTCCGGCGGTACGCGCGTTTGAAGACGGCGGCCGGATCAAGGCTTTTGCCGTGGATGCCCTTGATGCCGTGCTGATCCATGCGGCGCCGGCACGCTCGGCGCGGCAGCAGGAAGCGCTGGCCATGATGTGCATCGAGGCTTTCCTGGCCCGCAAGGATCTTAAAACCGAACAGCAGGCCGCCAAAACCCTGCGAAACCAATACGAGCGCAAGTTGGCGGTTCTGCAGCGAAAATACCAGGAAATCCTCGAAGACAATCAGCGCCAAAACCAGTTGATTCAAAAACAGCAGGCGGATTATTCCAAAACGCTGCAATCTGAAATCGAGCGTCAGACGGCGGAACTGCGCCAGGTCAACGTCCATCTGGTCGACGCCAGGAAGGCGGCCGAGAAGGCCAGTCAGGCCAAGAGCGATTTTCTGGCCAACATGAGCCATGAAATCCGCACCCCCATGAACGGCGTCCTCGGCATGTGCGGCATGTTGCTCGATACGGATTTAAGTGATGAACAGCGTGACATGGCGCAGACCATTCAAATCAGCGCCGAATCATTGCTGGAGATTATCAATGACATTCTTGATTTTTCAAAAATTGAAGCCGGCAAGATTGAACTGGAACACGTCGATTTTGATCTGGCGGCCATGGTGGAAGATGTCAGCGATCTTATGTCGCTGACGGCCCACGAAAAGGATTTGACCTATGTCTGCAGCATCGATCCCGCCATTCCCCCGAAGCTCAAAGGTGATCCCGGGCGGGTGCGCCAGATTCTGATCAATCTGTGCGGCAATGCCATCAAGTTCACACACGCGGGGGAAATCGTCGTCCGCGCCGCACTGCAAAAGATGCACGATGACGCGGTCACCGTGCAATTCAGCGTAACCGACACGGGCATCGGCATTCCGCCGGATCGGATGGACAAGCTTTTCAAGTCCTTTTCCCAGGTGGATGCGTCCACCACCCGACGTTTCGGCGGCACGGGCCTGGGATTGGCGATATCCAAACAATTGGCGCAGAAGATGAACGGCGCCATCGGCGTTGAGAGTACCCCGGGGCGGGGTTCGACATTCTGGTTCACGGCGGTTTTCACAAAATTATCGGTTCCGTATGAACGGATGCCGCCGCTGACCGGTGCGCCAAAGCGGCGGATTCTGGTGGTGGATCCGAATCAGACCGTACGCGCCGTTCTCAAGGAGCAGCTGCTGTTCTGGCAATGCCGTTATGCCGGGGCAGCAAGCGGCGGGGCGGCTCTGCAGCGCTTTCAAGAAGGGGTGGCCGCGGCGGATCCGTTCGATTGTGTGCTCATCGATGCACACCTGCCGGACATGGATGCAAAGGCACTGGCGGACCGGTTGCGCCAGAGTGCATCGCCGGGTGATGTGAGCCTCGTTCTGATGCGCAGGGTCGACAAAAAATCGTACCGTGCAGCCATTCCCGCCGACCGTTTCATGGCGATGATGAGCAAACCCGTCAAACCGAAGCAGCTGTATCAGTGTCTTGCCGGCAATTTGAAAATCCGACAGCGGGGCGGTCGCCCGCCGGAGCAGACCACGGGGGAGGATCCGCAGGCGGCCCTGGAAACGGCCGCAAACGTGCGTATTCTGTTGGCCGAAGACAATGCCGTCAATCAAAAGCTGGCCGGTGCGGTTTTAATGAAACTGGGCTACAGGGCCGAAGTCGTCGGCAACGGCGTGGAAGTGCTCAAGGCACTTGAAGCCGAACCCTACGATCTGGTTTTTATGGACTGTCAGATGCCGGAAATGGATGGTTATGAGGCGACGCGGGCCATCCGGAATTCCGGTGCCGCCTACCGGGACATCACGATTGTCGCCGTAACGGCGCACGCCTCCGGCAGCGCACGCGAAAAATGCATGGCGGCGGGCATGGACGACTACCTGACCAAACCCTACAAGCCGGCCGATTTTTCGAAGATGATCCGCAAATGGCGGGTGCGGCCGGGTCGGTCGGGAATGCGGTCGAGCGCCGGTCGACCATAGGATAATGAAAAAAGAAACCAGGTGACAAAGGAGATTTGTCGTGAATTTTCAGACGCTGTCAAAGGACATCGGTTTGGATGAAGAGGAGTGCCGGGAACTGCTGACGTTGTTTGTTGAAACAAGTCTGCATGAAATCCACGCGGTGGAGACGGCGCTCGGCGCTGCCGATCCCTCAAAAGCCGCGGAAATCGCCCACTCGTTGAAGGGTGCGGCGGTCAATCTCGGTTTGGAAGAGTGTCTCGACCTGGCGGTGGAGATGGAGGCGACGGCACGCAGCAATCGGCTGTCGGAAACGGCGCTGCTGACCGCGGAGTTCAAAAAAGCGCTGGAAACCTTGGCGATTCTCGCGCGCGTCGACATCTGATCATTTGTGGGCACCCCTTCGGCGGCACCGAGGAAGGAAAAATGAAAAACATATTGATCGTGGACAACCACGCGGTACTGCTCAAATACGCAAGCGCGCTGCTCGAAAAAAAGGGACACCGGGTCCGCACGGCCGCGGATGGACTCGAGGCCCTGGATCTGTTGCAGACCGTCTCGCCGGACATCATTTTCATTGATCTTATCATGCCCAATCTCAGCGGAGAAAAATTGTGTGAAATTATCCGCAGCCGTCCACATCTTCAGGGTGCTTTTCTGGTGATTTTGTCCGCCGCGGCCATCGAGGATGCACCCCGCATCGCAGGCTACGGGGCCGATACCTGCATCGCCAAAGGCCCCTTCAACAAAATGCGCCGGCACATCCTGCATGTCGTCGAACAGGTGGAGCGCGGCTGTGAGCATGAACTATTGGGCCGGATCTTCGGCATGGACGACATGCCCGGCCGCAATATCACCCGGGAGCTTCTGGCTGCAAAGCGCCACCGGGAAACCACCCTGGCCAATATTTCAGAGGGATTGATGGAGTTGGATCGGGATTCCCGCGTGGTTTACGCCAATCCGGCCGCCGCCGCCGTTTTCGGGCGATCGGAGGCCGAGCTGCTGCTGCAGGATTTTTTTGCCGTTTTCGGTGCGGAGAACACGCCGGCCCTGGAACAGTTGAAAAAAAAAGCGGTGGACACCGGACGGGTGGTCAACATCGATTCACCGCTTGCGTGGGAGGGAAAACGCATAGAGCTGAAGATGATTCCGGTGGATGCGGCGCATCACCATCCCATTCTCGTGGTCATCAGCGATGTCACCCGGCAGAAAATGCTGGAAGCGCAGCTGCAGCGCGCGCAGAAAATGGAAGCCTTGGGCACGTTGGCCGGCGGTGTGGCCCATGACCTCAACAACATCCTGTCCGGCATTGTCGGCTATCCGGACCTGATTCTGATGCAGCTGCCGGATGACAGCCCCCTGCGCAAGCCGATCAAGGCCATTCAGGAATCCGGCAAAAAGGCCGCCGCCATTGTTCAGGATCTGTTGACCCTGGCCAGGCGGGGCGTTGCCACCCGTGAGGTGGTGAATTTGAATCGTCTGGTGGACCAATACCTGAAAAGTCCCGAATTTCAAGCGCTGTGCGCATACCACCACGGCCGGGTGGCGCTCGACACCGATCTGGATCGCCGGCTGCTGAACGTCAACGGATCGGCCGTTCAGCTGACAAAAGCCGTCATGAACCTGGTTTCCAACGCGGCCGAAGCCATGGCGGACGGGGGCCGCATCCGGATTGCCACCCGCAATTGCTACATCGACAAACCCGTGAACGGTTATGACAGCGTGCGCGAGGGCGAATATGTCGTGTTGAGCGTCGCGGATACCGGCATCGGCATTTCAAAGCAGGACATCGATAAAATTTTCGAACCGTTCTATACCAAAAAAGTGATGGGCCGCAGCGGTACGGGGCTGGGCATGGCGGTGGTGTGGGGCGCCGTAAAGGATCAGAAGGGCTACATCGACATTGAGAGCGCTGTCGGCGAGGGCACCACCGTTCGACTCTATCTGCCGGTCAGCCGCGCCAAGACCACCAGCGAAGAAGCGCGGGTCCGGATGCAGGACTACATGGGCAACGGGGAGTCCATTCTGGTGGTGGACGACGTCAAGGAGCAGCGCGAAATCGCTTCCACCATGCTGGCCACCCTCGGCTACAACGTGGATACGGTTCCCAGCGGGGAAGCGGCGGTGGCGTATGCCCGCCGAAATGCCGTGGATCTGGTCGTGCTGGACATGATCATGGATCCGGGCATCAACGGCCGCGAGACATACGAAAAAATCATCGCCGTACGCCCCGGGCAAAAGGCGGTCATCGCCAGCGGCTTTTCGGAGACGGAAGAGGTCAAGGCCGCCCAGCAGATGGGGGCCGGCTGCTACATCAAAAAGCCCTACACCCTGGACAACATCGGCATGGCCATCAACCGGGAGCTGCGTCGCTGATTCCGTTCTTGCCACCCAAGGAAACAAAACCATGGATTTGGATGTCTACAAGGAACTTTTGGCCGGCCTGGACCGGGATAAGTTGATCCGGCGGCTGTGCGAACTGGTGGCGATCCGCAGTGAAAATCCCTTCGGCGCCGCACCGGGCGAAGGGCGCCGTGAAAAAGAGATCGGAGA
>Ga0180434_10000317_pt1 | contig 71628 bp, 54 predicted proteins | sample SS_ome_7_FD_132453 | JGI IMG/M metagenome (GOLD analysis project Ga0180434, IMG submission 132453) | Hypersaline lake sediment archaeal communities from the Salton Sea, California, USA - SS_1_D_2 metaG | ecosystem: Environmental > Aquatic > Non-marine Saline and Alkaline > Hypersaline >...
ATGAAAACTTGGAGGGCGAGCCTCTCCTCCTTCGCTTGCAGGTGGTTGCGAGAGCTACGGAGGACCCTACGTAGCCCTTGCAAGAGCCGATCGGCGTAGTACGGGCTGGCGAGCCATGGTTTGGGCTCGGGGGCCCGCCGCCGCCTGGTTTGCAATTGCATGGGCTATGGCGGATCCTTCGGAAACCCTCGCCCTCCAAGGCGGTCACCGATCATGGTTTTTCCCGAAATTTTGGAACCGATTTTCGTAGACGCGCCAAAGCCCCCGCACGGGCAATCCCGGCGGCGGCGGGCAGATTTCAGCCGGCGCAACGGAAACGCGACAGGAATCTCTGATCTGAAACCGGGAATCCCTGCCAGGCCGCGGGCTACGGGGCGCGGCGTTCCGCGATGAGCAGGTCCACCATCTTCCCGTAGCTCGCGATGCCCTCCGCCTGCCCCTGCGATCGGAGGTAGAGGTCGTTCACGCCGGCCGAGGCGCGGCTCACCGCCGAGGCGTGGCGGTTCCAGAAACGCCTCCGCGCCCGGAGGTCCCGCTTCACGCCCGCGTCGAGATCCGACAAGAGGGCCTCGCAGGCCCGCCGGTCCGCCCGCCTGAGCGCCCCCAGCGCGTAGACCAGCGCCGTCAGCGCGCCGGCGTACCGGAAATCCGCGTCCGGGTGGGCGCGGCAGGCCGCGTAGGCCACGAAGTTGGCCTCGTCCTCCGAGGCGTAGCCGAGCGCGTGGGCCATCTCGTGACAGGCCGTGAAGGGGAGAGCGGAGGCGGGAAGGTCCAGGTTCACGTTCGGCTCCCCCGTGATGGGGAAGAAGAATCCGGCGACCCCCAGGCGCGTCAGCAGGAAGGAGAGCAGGACGCCCTTGGGACGGGCGACGGCGTCCGCGTCCAGCCAGGCGAGATCGTCCCCCGCCCGCTCGAACCCCGGGCGCGCGCGGCCGAGCGCGTCGCGGGGGCTTCCCTCGAGGCGCATGACGCCTTCCTCGTCCTCTCGGATCTCGCGACGAACCGAGCGGGTTTCGGCCGCGAGCGCCTCGCAGAGCGATCGCAGCTCCTTGGCCGAGGGAGGGGCGTTGTCGAAGGCCGCCTGTTCGTACAGCGGAAGACGGCCGTAGTTCACTCCCCACAGAAGGGCGTTGAGGGCCAGGAACGTTCCCAGGGCCGCCAGCCCGAGCGCCACCCCCCGCAGGAGGACGTTGCCGGGACGCCGGCGTTTCCGGATCCATTGCAGACCCGCGCGGCCTGCGAGGACGAGGCCCGCGGCCGCGAAGGAGGCGAGGAGGATCTCGGCGAGGGAGAGGGGAATCCACCCCGTGGAACCGTGGAGGCCGACGGCGAACAGGGGATAGAGCCCACGCGAGAAGACGCGTTCCACGACCGCCGGCGCCAGGGAAGCCAGCGGGACGATCAGCAGGGAAGCCGGTCCCGCCGCCGCGAGGGGAAGGCACAGCTTCCACGGGACGGGACGGTCCTTGGGCTTCCGCGGTTTCGGAGGTTGCGCCTCCTCCGCGTCCCCGGCGTCCTTCGCTTTCTCGTTCCCGTGCGCCTCGCTCATGAGCCTTCCCTGGACAGCATCATGCGCTCCGATGCGCCATACGAATCCGATCTCCGGAATTCATGTCCTGCCCGAAAAGAGCGTGTAGGTCGCGAACCCGTAGAAGTCGGGATCGTCTGCGATGAAATCCTCCGCATCCGGGCGGCACAGCCGCCTCCAGGCGGCGCGGTCCTCGTCGGACAGGCGGTCTTGCACGGGTTCCCAGAGCATCTCGAAGAGGTAGGCCAGGCTCTCTCGCATCGAGGCGTCCAGCGGCGCCTGGACTTCCGCGACGAAGCTGCGGGCCCGGCGCCCTTCCAGTTCCGCCCGCCGGAGCCAGCCCAGGGCGCGCAGCATGTGCTGGCCGGGCTCCCGGATCCGGAAGTATCGGGTCCCGGCGACGAAGGCCTCCTGGAGACGGCTTTCGAGCGGGGGGTACCCCGGCAGGAGATTCTGTCCGGTCCAGAACAGCAGGGCCACGGTTCCGCCCGGCCGGACGGCGCGGGCGAGCTCGCGGACCCCTTCGACGGGATCGGGAACCACGACCGGCCAGAGGGTATCGGCGCACCACGCCCAGTCGAAGGTGTCGTCCTCGAAGGGGAGGTCCAGGAGATTCGCTTCCTGGAAGGAGACGCGTCCGGCCGCCGGCCCGTCGCCGGTGCGTTTCCGGGCGGCGTCCAGGTTGTCGCGGTTCACATCCACGCCGACCACCTCGCCCCCCGTTTCTTCCGCGAGCATCCGCGTGCCCGTTCCGATGCCGCACCCGGCGTCGAGCCCCCGGCTTCCGGGGGGCAGGTCGAGGGCCCGGGCGGCCTGTCGGCAAGCGGGGAGGGTGAAGCGGGCCGCCAGCGCCAGCATTTCGGCATAGGTTCGGGACGTCATGGGGCTCTTCTCGATAGGGATTGTATCATGTGCCTGGCGAAAGGAAGGCGGCTTTATCGAAGACCCTCTCTTCGTCGGCCTCGAGCTGGGGTGGGCTGTTGCGGTTTTTCAGTGCTTCCAGAAGGCGGGCAGGAAGACGACGAGGACGGTGTAGAGTTCGAGCCGTCCCAGGAGCATGAGCAGGATGAGGAAGGCCTGTCCCGCGTCGGGGATGTCGGCGTAGTTCTGGGTGGCGCCGACGCCGGCCAGGCCCGGTCCGATGTTGCCCAGGCAGGCGATGGAACTGCTGAAGGCGGTTTCCAGGTCGGGGGTGAAGGCCGTCATCACCAGCGAGCCCCCCGCGAAGATCACGGCGAAGATCAGGACGAAGGCGACGATGTTCGAGACGACCTCCTCCTTCACGTTCTCGCCCCCGACCTTCACCTTCCGGACGGCCTGGGGGCGCATGTAGAGGTAGACCTCCCGGAAGAGGGTCCGCAGCGCCACGAGGATGCGGATGTTCTTGATGCCGCCGCCGGTGGAGCCGGCGCATCCGCCCACGAACATGAGCAGGACCAGGAGGATCCTCGAGGTGGTCGGCCAGAGGTCGAAGTCCTCGGTCACGAAACCCGTGGTGGTCATGATGGAGGTCCCCTGGAAGAAGGCGGCCCTGAGCGAGGCGCCGAGCGAGTCGTAGACCGTTCCCCAGACGTCGGCGGTGAGGGCCAGGCAGGCGAGGAGCCAGAGGACGAGGTAGAAGCGGAACTCCGAGTCCTTGAAGTACGCGAAGGGTCGTCCGGTGAGCAGTTTCAGATGCAGCACGAAGCTCGTGCCCGCCATGAACATGAAGAAGATGATCACCACGTCGATGTAGGCGCTGTTGAACGCGCCGATGCTCGCCGTCCGGGTGGAGAAGCCCCCGGTGGCCATGGTCGCGCAGGTGTGGCACCAGGCGTCGAGCCAGGAGAGGCCGCCGATCTTGAGAAGGATCGTTTCCAGGAAGCAGAGCAGGAGGTAGATGCCCCAGAGCAGCTTGGCCGTGGCGGTGATGCGGGGCGTGAGGCGGTCCTTGGACGGCCCCGGCACCTCCGCCCGGTAGATCTGTATGCCCCCCACCTTGAGAAAGGGCAGGATGGCCACGCAGAGGACCAGCACCCCCATCCCCCCGTAGAAGTGGGTCATCGCCCGCCAGAAGAGGATGCCCTTCGGCAGGGCTTCGAGATCGGTGAGAACCGAGGCCCCGGTGGTCGTGAAGCCGGACATGGTCTCGAAGATCGCGGAGACCGGAGAGTCGATGACGCCGGAGACCAGGAACGGCAGGGCCCCGAAGAGGGAGGACGCGACCCACCCGAACACGGCGATGCCGAACCCGTCGCGCCTGGAGAGCTCGATCTCCCCCCGGGTGAAGAACCAGAGCAGGGCGGAAACCACCAGCGCAGCGCCGAAACCGACGGCAAGACCGGCCTTGGCCTCGCCCGGGTCCCCCGCCGCGAAGGAGACCGCCAGACCCGCCGCCATGGAGATCCCGATGACGCCCAGGAGGTAGGAGACCACGTGCAATACATCCCGGACCTTCACGCAGGGCACCTCTACTGGAAGATCGAGCGAAGCTTCGGCGCCGTACCCGGCAGACTGAACACGGCGATCCGGTCGCCGGCGAGAAAGACGAATTCGCCCGTGGGGATGAACGTCTCGTCCCCCCGCCGCACGGCCGCGACGAGGGCTCCCCGGGGAAGGCGCAGGCTCGACAGCGGCCGTTCCACGGCGGCGTCGCCCGCTTCGATGACCACTTCCTGGAGCTCGCCGGCGATGTGGTTGAACAGGCCGACGTCCAGCACCGTCGCGCCTCGAAGGTAGGAGAGAATGGCCCGGATGAGCGAGAGATACGGGCTGATGACGCGGTCGAGGAGCCGGAGCTTGTCCACGATGGGGACGTACTCGGGCGTGTCGATCCGGCTGACGGTGAACCGGGCCCCGAGCTCCTTGGCCTGGATGCAGCTCACGATGTTCATCTCCTCGTCCCCCGTGACGGCCGCGAAGGCCGTCCCCACGTCCATCCCGATCTCCTTCAGCGTGGCGGCGTGGGCGGCGTCCCCGTGGATCACCAGGCAGCGCTCCAGAAGCTCCGAAATCCGCTCCGCCCGCTCGCGGTTCCGCTCGATCAGGACGGTCTCCAGCGACGTCTTCTCCAGAAGCCGCGCCAGCGAAAGCCCCAGGTCGCTGCCCCCCGCGATGATCACCTTCTTGAACTCCGGCCGCTTCCCTCCCAGGATCCAGTCCATGAAGTCCTTCGTCGCCTCGGCGGGAAGCACCGTGTAGAGGTCGTCGCCTTCCTGAAGGACCGTCGCCCCCCCCGGAATCTCCGTCTTCCCGTTCCGCACCCGCCCCATGAATCGGACCTTGCCGAACCAGGGCTCGTCCCGGAACTCGGCCAGGGGCTTGTCGAGAAGCGGGCAGGCGCCCGGCAGGACGACCCCCACCGCCGCCACCTTCCCGTCGAACAGCCTCGTGGCCTCGATGCTTCCCGGCAGGTTCAACACGCTGAAGATCTCCAGCGCCCCCTGCTCCTTGTGGGACATGGCGTGGTCCACCCCGAACGCCTTCAGATCGAGCAGGGGCGAGTGCCGGTAGCTGGCGTCGGAAAGGCGGGCGATCGTGTGTTCCGCGCCGCCCTTGCGGGCGCAGTGGCACGCGAGGAGGTTCACCTCGTCGCTCGACGTGACGGCCACGAACAGGTCCGTCCTGGCCAGGTCCACCCCCTCGAGGATCCCGGGCGACGATCCGGTCCCCTCCATCGCGAGGACGTCCATCTCGGCCGTGACCTCGGTGAGGGCGCCGGGATCCCGGTCGATCACGATCAGATCGTGCCCCATGGCCCCGATGCGTACGGCCAGGTTCTTCCCGGCGCTGCCCGCGCCCACGATGACGATGCGCATGTCTTCCGCCTCGCCTGCATCTCGTCCCGGGAGGGGCCCTCCGCGAAGATTCGTGCCGGGGAGGTGCGCGCCGATGCCCGGGCTCCCCGGTGAGTATGGCCCCAAAACGGTGTCCGTCAAGGACCCGTTTCCGCGATCCCGCCGGATGGCTTGACACCGCGGACGCGCTTCTTCCAGAATGACGGAAGGCGATTCCCGTGCGTTTCTCCCGGTGGCCTGGATTCATGCCGATGCCCCGTTTCATCCCGATCGTCGCCGTTCTCCGGATCCCCGGTTTTCCGCATCCCCGCCCCCGGCGCGTCCTCCTCGTTTCGGCCTGGATCTTCCTGGCCGCCGCCGCCCTTTCGCTCGCGACGACGACGACGGCCGGGACCGTCGCCCTGGCCGGCGAGACGGGCCAAGGCCCGGAGAAGGACCCCGGCGAGGAGGCGGAACCCGAAAAGGCCGCCGTGGAGATCGCGCTCGAGACGACGTGGCTGCTTCCCCGGCGCACGTGGACGGTGAAGGGATTCTTCGACCTGGCGGAGGGCTTCCTGGGACACAAGGGGGCGCACATCGGCTGGGGCGCGGCCCGGTTCCGGATCCTCGAAGACGCCGGCGATCTCCTCTCCCGCGAGGTCGTGATCGAACTCCGTCGCGTCCCGCTGCAAAGAGCCGTCGAGCAGATCGGCCGGCAGCTGGACCTGCGCTACGCGATCGACCGGGAGGCCAACGAAGTCCTCTTCTCGCGGCGGAAGGGAACCGCTCCGCCCCCGGCGCCGGCCCGCCGCATGCTCCCGCCGGGCTCGGCGCCTTCCTGGAGACCGCTTCCCCACGAGCAGACGGACGAGGACAGGGAGGCCCTGCGGGAGATTCTCGACGCCTTGAAGGAAGTGAAGCGGGACCGCCGGCGGCTCTTCCGCGAGGGCGAGAAACTGTTCCGGAAACTGGGCGACGTCCGCACGCGGGAAAGCCTTCGCGCGCTGGAACGCTTCGCCCGTCGGTACCGGTCCAGCACGGAGTACCTGGGCGCCATCGCCGAGTCGATGGGGCGCATCGACGGGACGGAGGCCGCGGAGGCCCTTGTGGACCTGACGGCCCGGTCCGGCGAGCGGTGGGCCAAGGTCACGTGCCGGCGGGGCCTTGCTACCCTGCGGACGGAGGCGGCGGCGCGCGTGCTGGCGGAGAAGGGGCTCGGCCACCGGAAGAAGCACGTCCGGCTGGAAGCGGCGCGGGCGCTGGCGGGACTCGGATGGTCCGGCTCCGTCGAGGCGCTCGCGGAGGCGGCCGGCGCCTCCTGCGAGGAGACGGCCCGATGGGCTTCCAAGGCGCTCGGCCGGATCCCCCATGCCGACGCCGTCGCCCGGCTTCTCGAGATCCTGACGGATCCGTCTCGTCCGGATTCGGCCCGGGTGGCCGGGTTCCACGAGCTGATGGACACGGCGCCGGAGAACCCCGGGCTGCTCGAGGCCGCGCGCGCGGCCGTGGACGAGGGCGGTTCCGCCGCGGTCCTGGTTTCGGCGCTGCATGTCCTCCGGAACCGGGGGGACGCGGATTCGGCGGAACGGGTGATTCCGCTTCTGTCCCACGAGACGTGGCAGGTGCGCTATGCGGCGGTGCGGGCGCTTGCGGCGATGCGGCGCGCGTCCGCGCTGGGGCCGCTGATCGGCAGGCTCGAAGAGGAAGAGGGGAAGATCCGCCACGAGATCGGGCTCGCGCTCCTCGAATTCACGGGACGGTACTTCGGGGACGATCCCGCCCTCTGGGAGGAATGGTGGGAGGCGCGCAAGGACACCTACGCGGTTTCGCCGATCCAGAAGCCCAAGCGCAAGGCCCATACCACGGCCGTCGAGGCCACCTACCACAAGATCCCGGTGATCAGCCACCGCGTGGTCTTCCTGCTGGACGTCTCGGACAGCATGGGGGCGAGGCTCGGGTTCGGCGGGGGGCCGGGACGCGGCCCGCGCGGCGGCACCTATTACGCCTTCTGCAAGCGGGAGCTGCTCCGCACGCTCGAGAAGCTGGAACGAGGGGTGCTGTTCAACATCATCACGTTCGAGAGCGAGGTGGACGCGTGGCGACGGGACCTGGTTCCGGTCTCGGAGCGGAGCCGGCGCGAGGCCCGGAAATTCCTGGACGGCAGGCGCCCGCACGGAAGCACGAACTTCTTCGAGGCGCTGAAGTTCGCCTTCCGGGAGCCGCGAGCCGACACCCTCTACGTGCTGAGCGACGGGCAACCCAAGGAGGACAAGGACGAGATCCTGGAGTGGGTCCGGGAGACCAACCGGACGCGCCTTCTGACGATCCACACGATCAGCACGGGCGCCACCTGGACGCCGTTCATGAAGAAACTCGCCGAGCAGAACGGCGGCCGGTACGTCGGGCTGGAGTAGCGCCTGCTATACTGGCGTAGAACCATGACGCCGTTTCTTCCCGCCATGCTGGTGTTCGAGAGGGCCTGGGCCCTCCTTCTCCTCGTCCCGCTGGCGGTCCTCGTGCTCGTCGCCCACCTCTTCCTGGCGAGAAGGCGGCCCGTCACCGTCCCCTCCCTGATCCCGTGGAAGCCCCTCCAGGCGCGGGCCTCCCCCGGCGCGCGGAGGCGGTGGCGCCCGTCGCCGCGCCTTCTTTTCGAGATCCTCCTCTGCGCCTTCCTGGTCGCGGCCGCTTCCGGACCCGCCCTCCTCTCGGGCGCGCCCCGACCCGCGCCCGTGCTGGTCCTGATCGACCGCACCGCCAGCATGCAGGCCCCCGCCGGCGGACGGCGGACGCGCATGGACGCCGCGAAGGACGCCCTCGCCCGCGAGGCCGCCTCCCTGCCTCCCGAGACCCCCGTCCTGCTTCGAGGCTTCCCGCCCCTTCCCGGGGGAGACCGGGAAACCACCGCCGGCGACCTGGGCTCGATCCTCGACCGCATGAAGCCGACCGGAAGGCCCGGGACGCTCGCCGAGGCGCTCGGAGGACTCGCGCCGCCCCCCCAAACTTCCGCCTTCGCCGGATTGATCGCCGTCTCCGACGGGACGGGGCCCCCCGTGGACGCGCCCGCGCGCGCCCGCATCCGGCTCGTCGGAGGCGACGTCCCGAACGCCGGCATCGAGGCCTTCGTTCTCGAGCCGCTTCCGGACGGCCGCGTCCGGCTCTTCGTCCGCGTGCGAAACGCCTCCGAGGCTTCGCGCGATGTCGCCCTTTCGATCCGCCTCGACGGGGAAGCGATCGCCGAGGCCGGGCCGCTCTCGATCGGCGCGGGAGAGGCGGCCGGCCGGACGCTCTTTCCCGAAGGACTCGACGTCGAGGGAAAGGACGTGCTGGAAATCTCGCTGTCGCCCGGGGACGCCTTTCCCGGGGACGACCGCGTCTTCGCGGCTTCCGGCAACCGGTCCGGCTGGACGGTGGCGCTGGCCGGAAAGGACGCCCCCTACCTCGCCCGGGCCCTGCAGGCCGTCCCCGGCGTCGATCTGGAGGTCTTCGGAATCGGGAACCCGGGAACCCGGGAAGAGAAGAGCCGGAATCTCCACGGCGATGCCGCCCCGGACCTTTTCGTCTTCCATCGCGTCATGCCCCCCTCGCTTCCGCGCACGGCCCCCTGCGTCGTGGTGGACCCCGAAAGCGCGTTCGGGGATCTCCCCGTGGCCCGGCTCGATACGCCTCCCCCGGTCCGGACCTTCGAGGGTGCCGGGGACGCCGGACGCGCGGTCGAGGGGCGCCGGTTCCGGCGGGTCTCGGTGCTCGACCCGGCGCCGGCGGACGCAACGGTGCTGGCGCGATGCGGGCCGGGGGCGGTGGTGGCGCGGATCGGGGCCATGGACGCGCTTCCGTTCTGGTTCGTCGGCCTGCCGGTCGGCCTCGAGGCCTCGGACTGGCCGCACTCGCCCTGGTTCCCCATCTTCTGGAAGGAGATGGTCCTCCGTGCGGCGGGCCCGCCGGCGGCCGGCAAGGGCTTCGGGTTTTTCCACGCGGGCCGGCGGGTCGTCCTTCCGCTGGAGAGCGAATCCCCCCCGGCGGTGGTCGGACCGGGGGGGGCGGCGGTGGAGACGGCGGTGTCGAAGAGGAACCTCGTCTTCCGGGCGGAGGAACCCGGCCTGTACCGCCTGGAAGACCCGCGGGGCGGGAAGGACAGGCGGCTGGCGGTGAACCTGCTCGCGCCGTCGGAGACGGAACTTTCGGGGCGGGAGGCGTCGTACGGGGAGGGGCCGGACCTCCGGCCTTCGGGGGGGGGGAGCCGCCGGTTCCCGCTGGCGCGCGTCCTGGCCACGGGGGCGGCGTTTCTGTTCCTTCTCGTCTTGTTCCTCGAGGGGAAGCCTCTCCGGCGCAAGCGCCTGCTTGTCGTCCCCCTGCTTTTCTGCCTTCCCCTTTCCTGTGGTTCTTCTTCCTCCTCGAAACCGGAGACGCCGAAGCTCTCGCCGGGCCGGTCGCTTCCCGCGCCGTCGGAGAAGGCTCCGGAGGTCGAGCCGCACCTCTGTCCCGAGTGCGGGCGGATGGCGGGGCCCGGGCACGTCTGCGGCCTGTCGGCCTGGTGCCCGAAGTGCAAGCGGGAAGCCTCGCTGGAGGGCCACGTCTGCGGTCTTTCCCACTTCTGCCCGAAGTGCAAGCGGGAAGCCTCCCTGGTCGGCCACCGGTGCGGGGAGACGAAGTTCTGCCCCCTCTGCAAGATGGAGGTCCCGCTGTCCCACACGCACGAGAAGGAGGGCGGGAAAGAAGGGGAGGAGGACGGGAAGAAGAAGCCCTGGGGGAAGATCCACTAGCGCCTGCCCGATGCATTCAGGATTGCATACGCCGGGATTGTAGATTTTCGATTGGAGATTTTCGATTTCAGAAAGGCCGCGTCTTGGACCTTGGACTTTCGACTTTCGACTTTCGACCTTTTGGGCTTGCCGGACGGCGGGAAATCATTATACTCACCTGTTTCCGCGCCGCTTGCTTGCCGCCTGGGGCGCGCACGGGCGAAAATCTGGACCCTTCGATACGGAACCGAAGACATGAAGAAGAAGATTCATCCCAAGTACGTCGAGACCACGGTGGTGTGCGGTTGCGGGGAGACCTTCAAGACCCGCTCCACCCGGCCCAAGATCACCGTCGAAATCTGCTCCCAGTGCCACCCCTTCTACACCGGAAAGCAGAAGTTCGTCGACTCCGCCGGACAGGTCGAGAAGTTCCAGAAGAAGTTCGCCTGGACCGACGACAAGGTCAAGGAAGTCGAGAAGAAGAAGGCGCCCCCCAAGGCCAAACCCCTTCCCAAGCCCCCCCGGACATCGCGGGCCGAGAAGAAGCCGGATGAGGGAGAAGCAACGCCCGGTGCAGCCAAGGGAAAGAAGAAGGCTCCGGCGAAACCCAGGACGGCGGCGAAACCCAGGACCGCGGCGAAACCCAAGACCGCGGCGAAACCCAAGACCCCGGCCAAGAGCGAGGCCAAACCCGAAGACAAGACGGAAGCCGCCCCGAAAGCCGAGGCGGAAACCCGGGCGAAGGCCGGGAAAACCGAAAAAGCCGAAGAGCCGAAGAAAAACGAAACCAAGGATGCCGGCAAGGCGTGAGCCCGATCCTGCAACGCCGAACCCGATCAGCGTGATCAGGCCAGTAAACCATTCCGAGGCCGATCTCTTGACAGCGATGGCCTTCTTGTAGCTGCGACCCGCACCGCCCCTTCCCCTCCCCCCCTCCCTGCGCGGAGCGTGACATGAAAACGCGGGAATCCCACAGCCTGGTCGAGGTCGTCAAGGGGCTGCTCGATCGCTACCGCGAGATCGAGACCGCCTTCCAGGACGGCTCCGTCCCCCCGGGATCGGACGCGTACCGGAAGATGACCAGGGAATGGCGGCGCCTGCAGAAGCTCGCGGAACCCGCCCTGGCCTGGGAGAGGGCGAGCGCCCGCCTCGAGGAGGCCGAGGCCATCCTCGCCGACGAGGAAGCCGACGAGGAACTCAAGGAACTCGCCCAGGCCGACGGCGAGGAGGCGAAGGAAGAGGCCGGGACGCGCCTCGACGAGATCCGCGACGCCCTGCTCACCGAGGAGCCGCTCTCCGACCGGAACGTCATCCTCGAGATCCGCGCCGGCACCGGCGGCGAGGAGGCGAGCCTCTTCGCTCTCGACCTCTACAAGATGTACCAGCGCTACGCCGAGGCGCGCCGCTGGCGCTTCGAGCTGCTCAGCGCCTCCGAGACCGACCTCGGGGGCTTCAAGGAGGCTGTGGTCTCCGTCGAAGGGGACGGCGTCTTCGACGCGCTTCGCTTCGAGAGCGGCGGGCACCGCGTCCAGCGCGTCCCCGAGACCGAGGCGGGCGGCCGCATCCACACCTCCGCCTGCACCGTGGCCGTCCTCCCCGAACCCGAGGAGGTCGAGATCGACCTGGACCCCGAGGACCTGAAGATCGACACCTTCCGCGCCTCGGGACCTGGCGGCCAGAAGGTGAACAAGACCTCCTCGGCCGTGCGCATGACCCACCTGCCCACCGGGCTCGTCGTCTCCTGCCAGGACGAGAAGTCCCAGCACAAGAACCGCTCCAAGGCGCTGAAGATCATGAAGTCGCGCCTGTTCGAGCTCGAGCAGAAGAAGAAGCAACAGGAGCGGTCCGACCAGCGCCGCACCCAGATCGGGTCGGGAGACCGCAGCGAGCGGGTACGCACGTACAACTTCCCCCAGAACCGCGTCACCGACCACCGGATCAAGAAGAACTTCTCCCTCCAGACCGTGATCGCCGGGGACCTTGCGGACGTCGTCGACGCCCTGACCGGGGCTTTACGCGCCGAGAGGCTTTCACAGATGGAGAATGGAGAAGGGTGGTAGTCACTGGTCCTTGGCGAATGAGGGCGTGGAGATTGGAGATTGGAGCAAAGCGTAGGGGCGGGGCTTGCCCCCGCCCGGACCGTCGGGAAGAAACCCGGTGTCGGTTTGACGGATCTTCGCTGTTTGTGGGAGGCATGGGTCCCGGGCCACACGGACGATCGGCCCGGGACCACGACGATACCGCGCCCGTGAAGCAGGTGGACATGAAAACGCCGGGCATCCGCGAACCGGAATCCGAAATCCGCAATCCGGCCTCGGTGCGCGCGGTCCTGCAAGAGGCCGCAGGGCGGCTCCGGGAGGCGGGAGCGGACAGCCCTCGCCTCGACGCCGAGCTGCTCCTGGCCTCGTGCCTCGCGTGGGACCGGAGCCGGCTCCTCGCCCACGTCGACCGCCCCCTCGGGCCCTCCGAGGCCCGGGGATTCTGGCGTCTCGTCGACAGGCGATGCACGGGCGAGCCCGTGGCCTGGTTGACGGGCGTCAAGGAGTTCCACGGCCTGCCGATTTCCGTGGCGCCGGGGGTCTTCGTGCCCCGTCCCGAGACCGAGGGGCTGGTGGACCTTGCGTTTCAGGAAGAGGGTCGCGAGAGCCAGAGCGCGGTGGACGCCTGCACGGGGTCGGGGAACGTGGCGATCGCGCTCGCGCTCGAGGGCGGGTTCGCGCGGGTGGAGGCCACCGAGATCTCGAGAGACGCGCTCCGTCTCGCGCGGCGCAACGCGTCCGCGCTCGGGGCGGAGGTTGCGTTTTTCGAGGGGAGCCTGCTGGCCCCGCTGCTCGAGGCGGGGAGGGGGGGGGCGGTCGATGTGGTCTGCGCCAACCCGCCCTATATCCGGCGGGGGGATCTCGCGCGCCTTCCGGCGGAGGTCCGGCGCGAGCCGGTCCTGGCGCTCGACGGGGGCGAGGACGGTCTCGACGTGGTGCGGGAGCTTCTCGCCCAGGCGCAGGCGCTCCTGAAGCTGGGGGGGCGGCTGCTCGTGGAGATCGGCGAGGACCAGGGGGAGGCGTGCGCGGGGATCGCGGAGGCGGAGGGGTTCGCGGAGATCGAGGTGAAGCGGGACCTGGCCGGGCGGGAGCGCTACCTCACCTGCGTGTCCAGGAAGACCGGAGCTTGAAAACCGCATCGACTTGCGATTCCATCGTAGGGGCGGGCCCCTGTGCCCGCCCTCGAACGGACAGGATCATGGGGGCGACCACACGGGGTCGCCCCTACCCCCGGCGAATGTTTCCGGTTGCACCATGCAGAAGCTGATCATCGAGGGCGGGATTCCCCTGGAGGGGACCGTGGACGTCGGCGGGGCGAAGAACGCCGTGCTGCCGATCCTCGCCGCCACGCTTCTGGCCGAGGGGGAGGTGGCGCTGTCCCGGGTGCCGGATCTGAGGGACGTGAACACGATGCTGGATCTTCTGGTCCGGCTGGGGGTGGAGGTGGAGCGGACGGGTCCGGGCCGGTTGAAGACGCGTGTGGTCTCGGAAGAGGAGCACACGGCGCCGTACGATCTGGTGAGCCGGATGCGGGCGTCCTTCTGCGTGCTGGGTCCGCTTCTGGGTCGCCGGGGCCGGGCGCGGGTCTCGCTTCCGGGGGGGTGCGCGATCGGGGTTCGGCCGATCGATCTGCACTTGAAGGGGATGGGGGCGCTGGGGGCCCGGATCGCGGTGGAGGAGGGGTACGTGGAGGCGGAGGGGCCGCTGGGGGGGGCGGAGATGAACCTGGCGGGTCCGCACGGCCCGAGCGTGACGGGAACGGCGAACGTGATGATGGCGGCGTCGCTTTCGTCGGGTCGGACGGTCATCGAGTCGGCCGCCTGCGAGCCGGAGGTGCAGGATCTCGCGGCTTTTCTGAACGCGATGGGGGGGCGGGTGCGCGGCGCGGGGACGCCGCGGCTGGAGATCGAGGGCGTGTCGCGGCTTTCGGGGTGCACCTTCGAGGTGATTCCGGACCGGATCGAGGCGGGGACGCTTCTGGCGGCGGCCGCGGCGACGGGGGGGAACGTGCTGGTCCGGGGTGCGAAGGCGGAGCACATGACGGCGACGATCGAGACGCTCCGGGAAGCGGGAGCGCGGGTGGAAGCGGAGGGGGGCGGTTTGCGGGCTTTCGGCCCCGAGCGGGTCTCGCCGGTGGACGTGACGACGGGGCCGTACCCCGGATTTCCGACGGACATGCAGGCGCAGATGACGGCGGTGCTTTCGACGGCGGGGGGGAACAGCGTGGTTTCGGAGCGGATCTACCCGGACCGTTTCATGCACGTGGCCGAGTTGAACCGGATGGGGGCGCGGATCCACAAGGAGGGTTCGAGCGCGGTGATCCACGGCGTGGAAGCGCTCTCCGGGGCGCCGGTGATGGCCTCGGATCTCAGGGCGAGCGCCTCGCTGGTGCTGGCGGGTCTCGAGGCCCGGGGGAGGACGGCCGTGCACCGGATCTACCATCTGGACCGCGGCTACGAGCGCCTGGAGGAGAAGCTCCGTGGGCTTGGGGCGCGCATCGAGCGTGTGGAGGACGATGGCACGCCATGAAACGCGTGACGTGCAGGAAAGGCGAGTTTTTCTTTTTCGATCCTCTCCCAAAACAAAGGATCAGGTAGATCAGCATCGAGATCAGGGGGATCCGGTTCGGAAAAGCAACGCGGGTTTTCATTCTTCAGATACAGGATCAGGCATGTTCGATTCGATCACCGAGACGCTGACGAACGTATTCGGCCGCTGGCGGAGCAAGGGGCGGCTGTCCGAGAAGAACATCCGGGAGGGGATGCGGGAAGTACGGATGGCGCTTTTGGAGGCGGACGTCAACTACAAGGTGGTGAAGGATTTCGTCCGCCGGGTGACGGAGAAGGCGGTGGGGGAGGAGGTGATCAAGGGGGTGAATCCCGCCCAGCAGGTGGTGAAGATCGTCCAGGACGAGTTGACGGAGCTGATGGGGCCTACGGATCCGACGATTCCGTTCAACCCCAAGGGCGTGACGGTGATCATGCTGGCGGGCCTGCAGGGATCGGGGAAGACGACGACGTGCGCGAAGCTGGCCGCGTACCTGGTCCGCAAGGGGCGGCAACCGATGCTGGTGGCGGCGGACATCCAGCGTCCGGGGGCGGTGGAGCAGCTGAAGATCCTGGGGGGGGAGGCGGGCGTGCCGGTGTATGCGGAGGCGGGGTCCGCGCCGCCGAAGATCTGCGGCCAGGCGGTGAAGCAGGCGCGCAAGGAGGGCCGGGACACGGTGATCCTGGACACGGCGGGGCGGCTGCACATCGACGAGCCGCTGATGCAGGAGCTCCGGGAGATCGTCAAGCGTACCAAGCCCCACCAGACCTACCTGGTGGCGGACGCCATGACGGGGCAGGACGCGGTGACGAGCGCGGGGGAGTTCGACCGCCAGCTGCCGCTGGACGGCGTGATCCTGACGAAGCTGGACGGGGACGCGCGGGGGGGCGCGGCACTGTCCATCAAGGCGGTGACAGGGAAGCCGGTGAAGTTTGCGGGGGTGAGCGAGCGGCTGGACGGGCTGGAGGAGTTCCACCCCGACCGGATGGCCCAGCGGATCCTGGGGATGGGGGACATCGTCACGCTGGTCGAGAAGGCCCAGCAGCACATCGACCAGGAGCAGGCGGAGGAGATGCGCCGGAAGCTGGAGGAGGCCTCTTTCACGCTGGACGATTTTTTGTTGCAGATGGACCAGATCGAGAAGATGGGGTCCCTCAAGGACCTGATGGGGATGATTCCGGGGATGAGCCAGCAGCTGGGGCAGATGGACTTCGACGAGAGCGAGATCGGCCGCGTGAAGGCCGTCATCCAGTCGATGACGCCCCAGGAAAAGGCCTCGCCCGAGATCATCGACGCCCCCCGTCGCTACCGCATCGCGCGGGGAAGCGGTACCACCACCTCGGACGTGGTGGAGCTGATCAAGCAGTTCAAGACCATGAAGAAGATGGTCCAGTCGATGACCCAGGGGGGCGGGCTGATGGGGAAGCTCGCGGGGTTCCAGATGAAGCGGGCCAAGCGCAAGCGGATGAAGGAGGTCCCGCGGGGGCCGAAGCGCAAGAAGAAGCGGAAGCGCTGAGAGGCTGTGAAAAATCCCTGCTTCCGCTCGCGAGGGGCTTTTCGGGGGCGTCCTTGCCCCTCGGTCCCTTTCGAGCCCGGCGTTCCCGGCGGCGAGAAAATCGAAGGGGGTGCGGATTTTTCCGTTGCCGGCCGGAGCGGCTTCGGATAGAGTTAGGCCTTTTCCAGGCGCGCGGCGCGCCGTTGAGCCCGCCGGGCCTGGAAGGCGGGCGATTTCCCGACAAAGAGGTACCATGGTCAAGATCAGAATGGCGCGTTTCGGAAAGCGGAACCGCCCCTTCTTCCGCATCGGGGTGTTCGACACCCGTACGCGGCGGGACGGGCGCACGATCGAATTCCTGGGATACTATGACCCCTTCGGCCAAGACCCTTCCACCTCCATCCGGCTCGACGTGGAGCGGGCCCGCTACTGGCTTTCGGTCGGAGCCCAGCCTTCGGAGAAGGTGGGCGTCCTGTTGAAGAAGGCGGGCGTGGAGCCGCCTGCGGGAAGGAAACCCCGGAGCAAGAGAAAACCGAAGAAGGCCGTTGCCGGCAGCGGCCGGACCAAGCCTTGATGGGACCGCGCCCCGGATCCCGCCTGAACGCCATGCGGGGGAGAGAGGGAGTTGAAGCGAGAGGCCAGACTCAAGAAGACCCTCCGGATCGCCGAGAAAGCCCTGTATGCCCGCCGGAAGGGGAGCAAGATGCCTCCCCTCGAGATGGCCATTCACGCCATTCTCGCCCCCGGCAATCCCGCCCCCCGGGTCGGCAAGGCCATGGCCGGCCTCCGGAAGAGCTTCGTCGACTGGAACGAACTCCGCGTCTCCTCCTGGAAGGAGATCGGCGAGGTCCTCGAGAAACAAGGCATCGCAGATGCCGGTGACAAGGCCATCACGCTCAAGAATCTCCTCCGGGCCGTCTTCGACCGTTTCAACAAGATCAGCCTCGACCCCCTCATGGCGATGAGGCCCGAGGAGACGAAGAAGATCCTCGAAGGCATGGAGGACGTGCCCGAGCACGTCATCGGCGCCATCCTGCACCTCAATCTCGGCATGACGGCCCCCTATTATACCCCCGGCATCGTCCGCGTCGCCAAGCGCATCGGCCTCGTCGGCGATTACGCCTTCGCCCGCGCCAAGAAGGATCTCGAGAAAATCGTTTCCCGGAAGAACGCCTTCCGGTTCCAGCAACATCTCGCCTACCTCGCCCACACGGTCTGCCTCGAGAAGATCACCTTCTGCGCCCGCTGCCCACTCAACAAGGTCTGTGAAACCGGCATGGAAACCCTCAAACGGGAAGAGGCGGCCGCGAAACCCAGGCCTGCAAGAAAAAAGGCCGCCCGATCCCGTACCGGCGCCTCTTCCGCCCGCAAGAAGGCCGCGAAGAAGCCGGCGAAAAAGGCCGCCAAGAAGCCGGCGAAAAAGGCCGCCAAGAAGGCCGCGAAGAAGAAGAGCGCCTCGAAAACCCGGTCCACCAAGAAAGCCGCCCGAAAAAAGTGACGCCGGATCCCGAGTCCGGAAATCGATACGATCGGGAGGTGACCGATGCCTGGGATGCGACGACGGGTCCGCCGCGCGCTCCGCGCTCTCGGCGGCGCCTCGAAAACCGCCCTTGTCTCCGCCCTCCTCGCGGCCTCCTGCGCCTCCTCCCCGAGCCCGGAGCCCCGCGAGGAAGACGGAAGCCGGAAACAAGATCCCCAACCCGCCTCCGCCGAACACGAGCGCCGCGCGTCTGAAGACATGGGCCGCGCCTATTCCGCCCGCGCGCTCGAGAACCAGTACGATCTGGAGGGTGCTTCCCAGGCCTACCGGCGGGCCCTCGAAAAGGACCCGCTCTCCCCGCGCCTCCATCGATCCCTCGCCCGCGTCCTCTTCAAGGCGGGACGCCGCGAGGAGGCCGTCGCGTTGCTGGAGGGCTACCTCCAGCGACGCGAAGACGCCGAGGTCCGCCTCTACCTGATCGGGCTTTACGACCGCCTGAATCGCGGCGGGGAGGCGGACCGCCTCGCCGCCCGCTTTCTGGAAGGGTCCGGGCCCCTGGACGCGGACGTGGCCCGGGCCGCCGCGGAACGCATGCTGCGCGCCGGGGACGTGAAGGCCGCTGCGTCCCTTCTCGAAAGGACGCGCTCGCCCGAGGACCGTCCCGGCCGGGGCGCTGTTCTCGCCGGCGAGCTCCTCCTCCAACGAGGCTACCTCGACGAAGCCCGGGCGGCCTTCGAGAAGGCGACGGACGCTTCCCCCGGATCGCGCGGCTGGCTGGGGCTCGCGGAGGTCCGGTCCCGCTTGCGGGACTGGGAAGGCGCGAGCGAGGCCGCAACGAAGTACGTGGAAGCGCACGGCCGCGACGTGGAGGGCCTCGTGAAGCTCGCGACGTACCTCGTGAAGGCCGGTGATCTCGAGAGCGCGTCCCGCCGGCTCGAGAAAGCCGTTTCCCTGGATCCTTCCGGCGCGATCTTCGCGCAGCTGGCCCGCGTCCACCGGATGCGGGGCGATCGCGAGCGGGCGCTGGAGGCGTATCGGGAGGCGAGACGCCGCCTTCCCGACGATCCCAGGCTGACCTTCCAGTACGCGACGCTTCTGGACGAGACGGGACATGTCGATAAGGCGGAAAAGGCCCTGGCGAGCGCGGCCTCCCGGGAGAAGGACAATCCCTTTCTCTCCCATTACCTGGCCTACGTGTGGGCCCGGCGGGGCGTCCGGCTCGAGGCGGCGGAGGCCGCGGCCAGGGAAGCGGTGGGCGCGATGGGCGACGTGGGGGCGTTTCACGCGGTGCTGGGGTACGTCCTGTTCCGGCGGGGCCGGCTCGAGGAAGCCCGGGCGTCCTTTCGAGAGGCCCTCGCCGGCGATCCCGACCCCTTCGTCCACCGGCTCTACGGGACGTTTTTGCTGGAAGCGGGTTCGAAAGACGAGGCGCTGGCGCAGCTGAAGAAGGCCGTGGATCTGGACCCGCGCCTCGAGCCGGTCCTGGCGGAGCGGATCCGGGAAGCGGGGGGGTAGGGGAAGGGGGTCCCTGGTCATTGGTCATTGGTTGCGGCTCGGTGGTCGTGGTACATTGATGTCGTGGCGTCCCGGTGCCCCCCGGTTCCTGTCCGCGGGGGAGCCGGCTCGAGGCGGACGCCGAAGAGGAGTTCGGAGCATGGCGGGACATTCGCACTGGGCGGGCATCAAGCACAAGAAGGGCGCCGCCGACGCCAAGCGCGGCAAGATCTTCTCGAAGCTGGCGAAGGCCATCATATCGGCCGCGCGCGGGGGCGGAGGCGATCCGGACATGAACCTCAAGCTGAAGTACGCCATCGAGAAGGCGCGCGCGGCCAACATGCCCAAGGACAACATCGAGAGGGCGATCAAGCGGGGGACGGGCGAGCTGGAGGGCACGAAACTGGAGGCGCTGACCTACGAGGGGTACGGCCCCGGCGGCGTGGCGTTAATGCTGGACGTGCTCACGGACAACCGGAACCGGACGGCGTCCGAGGTCCGGAAGATCTTCGAGCGGCGGGGGGGGAGCCTCGGGTCGAGCGGTTGCGTGGACTGGATGTTCGACCGCAAGGGGCTGTTCACGATCGAGAAGTCGGCGATCGAGGAAGAGGACCTGATGGAGATCGCGATCGAGGCCGGTGCGGACGACGTGACGGTCGAGGACGACCTCTTCGAGGTGACGTGCGAGCCCGGTGTTTTCGACGCGCTCATGGAGGCGTTGAAGAAACGCGGCCTCGATCCCCGGGTGGCCGAGATCGCCCTGGTGCCGACATCGCAGGTGCGAACCGATTCGGCGGAGGAAGCCCGGCGCATCCTGGCGCTCATGGACGCGCTGGAGGATCATGACGACGTCCAGAATCTCTACGCCAATTTCGACATCCCGGCGGACATCCTGCGGCAAATCGAGGAGGAATCAGGCTGATGGCGACGGAATCGGGAACGACGGAAGGATCCCTGGTCCTGGCGGGAATCGAAGGCCTCGTGGAGGGGGAGGTGTTCCGCATCAACCGCGGAGAGACGGTGGTGGTGGGCCGGAGCCGGTCCTGCGACATCTCGCTTCGGAAGTGCTTCAAGTACCTGGCGCTGGATCCGGAGGAGCGCAAGGGGGACCGGCACTTCCAGACGGTCTCGCGGAAGCATCTCAAGGTGATGTTCAAGGCGGCCGACCAGGTCGAGATCGAGAATCTCGGGGCCAACGGGAGTTTCATCGACGGGAACAAGGTCGACAAGGTGATCATCACCGACATCCGCCACCAGACCCACGAGGTGCTTTTGGGGACGCGGGAGAAGTTCCGCCTGGAGTGGCGGGAAGGGGAGGAGGCGCAGGAACGGGAGCCCGCCGGCACGTTCGACGAGGGCGCCCCCGGCACCGAGCCGGACCGGGCGAGCGAGGGTCCCACGCGGCGGGTCGAGGGCAACGCGCCGGGGGACACGCACGAGACCCAGGAAAAACCCTGAGCCATTCGCGCTGTGGCCGTTTTTCGGGGCGCGGGCTGACGTTCGTAGTGAGCCGCGTAGCGTAAGTGGTTCGATGGTTCGGCCTGGCTCACCCTTGCCCCGAGGTACGTCGAAGGGCCGTCAGATTTCAGATCGTAGATTGGAGAGGCGGCACCCTCGCACCCACGCACCCACGCAATCACCCAACGACTCAACCACCTGGATTCATGGCCACCCACCCACTCAACGCAAGCCGGCCGGTACTCCATTGTTTGTGGGAGGCGTGTTGAAGGCACGTTGACCCTTCGACAGAGCTCAGGGTCACCGGCGACGGAAGCAGGGAATTTTTTTCCAGTCTCTCAGGGCTTGAGGCGTTCGAGGAAGTCCGAGAAGAGGTTGCCCGCCCAGAGTCCCCACCGCGAGCAGGCATCTCCGCCCACGAGGAAGTAGAGGGCCGCGGCGCCTCCCCCCAGGAGCAGGAGGAGGACGAGGCAACCCAGGAGGGCGGAGGTCCGCCTGGCCTTGTCGAGGCGTCTCAGGGCTGTACGGGCCTCGTCGTCGTTTGGATCGTCCTGGAGGACCTCGAGGTATTTCTTCCGCGCCTCCTTGACGTTGCCTTGTTTTTCGTTCCGCTTTGCGGCGCGAAGGCGCCGTTTGATCTTCGAGGCGCCGGCGTCTTCTTCTCCTCCCTCCTCGTTTCCGGGGCCGGACGCGACGCGCGTGCGTTCCGAAGGCTTCTTGGCGTGGGGGGCCGGGTCGTCGGAGTGGAGGGTGGGGGGGTCGTCGTCGCCGATCAGGGCGCCGAGGTTCCGGCGGGCGGAGGCCAGGGCCTTCATGGCGGCGGGGTAGGCGGGGTCGATTTTCAGGATGCCTTCCCATTCCCGCATGGCCATCCGGAAGTACTTTTCGGCCTGGTCCTGGTGGGCGTCCATGTTCTCGATGACGTTTTCGGTGTCCCGGATGTTCTTTTCCGCATCGGGGTGACGGACGAGGACTTCCAGGATGGCCCGCCAGGCGTCGATGGCTTCCCGGAACTTGCGCTGCTTCTTGAGGGCTTTTCCCGCCTTCATCTGGCCGGCGATGAAGGACTGGTACTTCTCCAGCATCGGGTCGTCGGGAGGAATTTCCTCGGTGGCCCTTCCTTCCGCGCCGCGTCTCTTCTCTTCCAGAAGGTCGCCGGGATCCTCGCCGGTGAGCTGGCTGCGCCGGTGGGCCCGCATGATCACGTCCCGGGCGGAGGGAGAGAGGAACTTCCGGTCCACCAGGATGTCGCCCACGCGGCGGTAGCGGTTCATGGCGAGTTCGTTCTTCTGGATGCGAGCGGCCTTGTCGGCGACCGGCGAGGAGATCAGCTTGTGGTCGCGGGCCAGGGCGAGGAAGTCGCGGTCTTCCTTGCCGAATTTCAGGTGCTGCTGCAGGGCCAGAAGCCGCCGGACCCGTTCCTCGTCCAGGACCTTGTTCTTCTTGAGGATTTCGCCGAGCAGGCGGTACTTCCCTTCCTGACGGAGTTTCTTCTGGGAGGCCAGCGCCTCCTTGATTTGTTCGGGGGTGGCCATGCCTTTCTTGACGGCGAGCTTGCCAATCCCCTTGCTCGCCTCCATTTCCCGCTGCCGACCCTGCGCGTCGAGAACCTTCCGGTTCGCCTCGGCTTCGATGTAACCCCGCTCCACGGCGATGTGGGCGAGCTTCAGCGGAACGGCGCGCCGCGCCATCTCCTCCTGGAAGTCCAGGATGTTCCGCATCTTCTCCTTCTCGATGAGGCCGTTGGCCACGGCGGTGAGGGCGTACTCGAAGTCCTCTTCCCCCGGGTAGAAGGCGAAGCGGAACTCCGCCTCGGGGCGGGCGGGCGTCTGGCTCCAGGGGAGATCGGGATCGCGGTCGTCCCCCCGCCCCTCGAGGAGAAGCTGGAGGTCGGCCATCAGGTCCTGGGGCGTCTGGTAGCGCGCGGCCGGGTCCTTTTCCATCATCCGGAGCACCGTGTACTCCAGGCCGGCGGAGAGGGCGGGGTTCAGGTCCCTCACGGGGGAAGGAGGCTGTTCGATCTGCTTGGCGATCACTTCCGGGGCGGTCCGGCCGAGGAAGGGGGGTTCCCCCGCCACGGCGTGATGCAGCGTGGCCCCGAGCGAATAGATGTCGGACCGGATGTCCACCACGGCGGCGCCCTTGGCCTGTTCGGGCGACATGTAGAGCGGCGTCCCGATGATGGTGCCCACCATCGTGAGGCCCGAGATGTCGTTGATGTCCTTGGCCAACCCGAGGTCGGCCAGCTTCGCCTCGCCCTCCGCATCCATCATGATGTTCTCGGGCTTGATGTCCCGGTGCACCATGCCGAACTCGTGGATGTACTGGAGCGCGGACGCGATCTGGTAGGCGATGCGCACGGCGTTCTTCTCCGGGAGCGTCTGGCGCGACAGAAGGTCGTGCAGCGTCAGACCGTCGACGAATTCCATCACGTAGTAGTAGATGCAGCCCTCCCAGATGCCCGCGCTGTAGCCCCTGACGATGTTGGGATGGCGCATCTTGATGGCGGTCTGGATCTCCCGCTTGAACCGCGCCAGGATCTGGGGTTTGGACGAAATCTCCCGCGTGAGGAACTTGATGGCCACCGGCTCTTCCGTCGAGAGATCCTTGCCCCGGTAGATCGTGCCGATGGACCCTTCGCCGATCTTCTGGAGAATCTCGTAGTTCTCCAGGGCCGAGCCGATCATGGTGTCCTGTTCGGCGCTGTCATATTCCGATTCAGGCTTCATGCGCCCCCCGGACCTTGGCGAGGCTTCCCGGAAGCGTGATGCGGAACGTGGTCCCCGGATCCCGGTCCTCCACGGCGATCCGGGCCCCGTAGGGCGAGAGCAGGTTCATGACGGTGAACAGGCCGAGCCCCGTCCCCTTCGCCCCCTTCGTCGTGAAAAACGGATCGAAGACCTTCCCCTGGTCCTGGGGCGGGATACCCCGCCCGGTATCGGAGACTTCCACGAACACGTCCCCGTCCTCGACGCCCGTTTTCACCTCCAGCTCCTTCCGGGGGATGCTCTCCATGGCGTCGAGGCCGTTCCGCGCGAGATTCTGGATCGCCTGGCTGAAATCGCTCCACAGTCCCCACACCCGGGGAAGGTCCGGATCCTTGACGAAGGTGTGGCGCACCTCGTGCTTGAAGAAGAGGTCGGCCTGGAAGAACTTCAGGGTCTCCTCCACCACCGCGTTCAAGTCCACGAGTTCCGGCTCGGTCCGGGCGTCGTGGCGGCCCTTGGCCAGCAGGTTCTCGATGAGGCCGTCCAGGTTCCGGCAAAGGGCGATGATCTCGTCCAGCGCCTCCAGATCCGGGTGCCGCGCCTTCAGGACCTGGGCGTAGCCGAGGATGCCGTTGAGGGGCGTGGCCATGTTGTGCGCGATTCCCTGGACCATCATGCCCACCGCCGCCAGCTTCTCCGAGAGGACGAGACGCCCCTGGGCCGCCTTCAGGTCCTCCAGCGCCTGCTGGAGCTTCTGCGTGCGCTCCTCCACCCGGGCTTCCAGCTGGCGGGAATGTTCGTACAGCTGTTCCTCGAGAATGAGACGCTCGATCGCCCCCCCCGCCTGCCGCCCCACCGCCGTGGCCAGCTTCAGATCCTCCTCGCCGAACGTCGCGCCTCCCGGCGGGACGTCGCACCAGATCGCCCCCAGCCGCTTGCGGGCCGCCTTCAAGGGGACGCTCAACGCCGACCCCACCCGGCCCGGCGGAAAGCGGGGATCCCGCGAGGCGTCGCGGAGAAGGAGGGAGACGCCCTCCTCCGCCGAGCGGTGCAGAACCTCCGCGGGAGGCGAGGGGGCCCGGCCCCGGTGAGTCTCGGCGAAGACCTCCGCCACCCGCCGGAACCGCCCGTCCCCTTCCGACAGCAACAGACAGCAACGCCCGGCCCGGAGCGCCTCCAGAAGGATCCGGGCCGTCCCCTCGAACAGGACCCCGAGATCCGACTCCGAGGACGAAAGGCGCCCTACCTGGTACAGCGCGGTCAGCGCCGTTCGCGCCGTGTCCCGCCCGGCCTCGTCCACTTCCGGATCCGTGAGATACGTGACGCTGCTTTCGTAGATCCGGCGCACTTCGTTGGCCAGGGCGGGGCCCTGCCCGACATCGAGGAATTCCGCCCGCGAGGGCTGAACGCCGTCCAGCTCCCGGAAGAACAGGACGGCGTCGCCGGCGTAGATGGTCGTGCCGTCCTTCAGGCGGTGCGTGGAGACCCGGGAGCCGTCGACGAAGGTGCCCGGGGCGCCCTCCTCGGCGCGGAGCAGGAAGAAGCGGCCCCGGTTTTCCAGGACGAAATGGCAGGCGTTTACGCCTGCGTCCGGGAGGCGAACCTCGCACAACGGAGAACTGCCGACCCGCACGCGGGCGCCCAGGCGGTAGCTTCGCCCCGCCAGGGCGCCGTGCTGGATGGTCAGCAGCGCGTTCAAGGGGCCCTTCTCCACGGGTTGCGCCTCCACCTCTCGTCTCCGGCCGCCCATAGGGAGGGGGGAGGTCAATCTTCCCGGGCCAGCATCTTGACCTTGGCGGCGACCTGGAAGGCGTTGGGGGCGTCGGGACGCAGTTTCAGAAAGATCTCGAAATGCTCCCGCGCCTTTTCCTTGTTCCCCTGGATGTAGTACGTTTCCCCCAGATCCAGCTGGGCTTCCGCGTCCTCGGGGTCGAAGACCACGGCCTTTCTCAGCTCCTTCAGCGCGCTGTCGTAGTCCCCGATGTCGAAATAGGTCAGACCGAGGTTGTAGAAGTAGTTCGCGTTGCGGGAATCCAGCTCCGTGGCGCGCTTGTACGCCCCGATGGCCTTTTCCGCGTCCCCCTTGCGCCGGTACGCGTTGCCCAGGTTGTTGCACGCGATGTGATAGTCGCCGTTGATCTCCAGTGCGCGCTTGTAATACAGGATCGCCTCTTCGACCTGCCCGTCCTGGTAGGAGATCAGCCCCAGATAGACCATGGAGCGGAAGTGTTCCGCATCGGTTTCCAGAGCCTTCGTCCAGCACTCGCGAGCCTTGTCCCGCTGGTTTTTCAGGAAATACAGGACGCCGTTGTTGTAGTGCCGGTCCGCGTCCGAAAGCTGGGTGATCATATCTCGTCTGGACCGATACAAGAAAAGGCCCCAGAGACGACTCCGGCGCCCGCTTCCAGGGAAACTCGTCAAACCACAAATTTTAGCAGCCTGGCCCCAAAGAGTCAATTCCAGCGTTTCGCGGAGGCATTCGCGGTGTAAGGTTGTTGTGGTCTTCTCTTTCGTTCCGTAGCCCGGCTCCATGGAAATACCCCGGGGTGACCCTGGCGCCCGTTGAAAAACCCGATCTACTGCGATCGGCTGCAATCGCCGCCGGTTTCGTTCTCACCCCGAAACGTCCCCAACCCGTTCGGCTTCGCTCAGGGTTGACCTTGAGCATTGTCGAAGGGGCAACGTGCCTTCAACACAAAGGCACGAAGACACCAAGACACGAAGAAGGAAAGGTTGTGGGAGGCGAATCTTCCGGCTGAAATCTGAAATCTGTTTCCGGCGACAGCGCGAACGGCTCAATCCGGGAATCCACCGCCCTCCCGGCGGTTGATCAGCGACGCGATGTATCCGGCCCCGAAACCGTTGTCGATGTTCACCACCGCCACGCCCGCCGCGCAGGCGTTCAGCATCGTCAACAGCGGCGACAGACCCGCAAAATTCGCCCCGTACCCGGCGGAGGTGGGCACGCCGATGACCGGCACGGAGACCAGGCCCCCCACCACGCCCGCCAGCGCCCCCTCCATGCCCGCCACCGCCACCACCGCCCGCGACGACCGGATCCGCTCCAGGCTCCCCATCAGACGATGAATCCCCGCCACGCCCACGTCGTAGAACGTCTCCACCTTCGCCTCCATCATCTCCGCCGTCACGCGCGCCTCCTCCGCCACCGGAATGTCCGCCGTCCCCGCACACACCACCGCCACCCCCCCCACGGGCGACGGCGCCTCCCGGCGGAACGTCACCGCCCGCGCCCGCGCGTGCCAGACCGCGCCCGGCTCGCGCGCTGCGATCGCGCCGTACTGCGCCTCCGTGGCCCGCGTGGCCAGAAGCGGCTGGCCCCGAGACAGGATCTCCCCGGCGATGGCAACCAGATCCTCGGCCGACTTCCCCGGGCAGAAGATCACCTCGGGGAATCCGCAACGGATCGAGCGGTGATGGTCCACGCGGGCGAAACCGAGGTCCGCCGTCGGCCAGGCGGCCAGGCGTTCCGCCGCCTCGTCCACCGGAAGCGATCCCGTCCGGACCGCCTCCAGGAGCCGATGAAGGTCTTCGGGCTTCATGCCGGAAAGGGATACCACAAGCCGCAAGGCGCCGCAAGGCGCGGAGGGGGGCTGCGCATTCGCGGTGCAGGCAAGTTGTGGTCTTCTCTTTCTTTCCGTAGCCCTTTCACAAGCGAGGCGAGTCGCCTCTGGTTCAGGGACACCAAGGCACGAAGAAGGAAAGGTTGTGGGAAGCATAGCCGGAGGTTCGGGGATCCGCGGCCGCGGGATCGCCGTGGTCCCGGACCGTGTGTACGTGTGGCCCGGAACACACGCCTCCCACAAACAAGGGAGTGCCGGCCAGCTTGCGTTGCGTGGTTGCGTGAGTGCGAGGGTGCCGCCTCTCCAATCTCCAATCTGAAATCTGAAACTAGCCCGCGCCGTGCGCGCCGTCCAGAAGATCCCTCCGCGCCTCGCCGGGGCCGGGATTCCCCGGCGTCATGGCCTTCTCGTCGGCGCGCGCGGGATCGAGATCCACCGTGAAGACGCCTTCCACGGCGTCCCCGCCCACGGCCAGGATCCGCTCCCCGTCCGGATCCACAACCTGCGAGCGCCCGTAGAAGGAGAGCCCGACGCCGCGCAGCGTCTCGGCGCCGGTGCGGTTGGCGGTCACGGTGAACAGGCGGTTTTCCAGCGACCGCGTCCGCATCGCGTCCAGGCACCAGGGGAGGACGAGGTTGGCGGGATGGGCGACGACCTGGGCGCCCCGCCGGCCGAGGAACCGCGCGGTTTCGGGGAAGAACCAGTCCCAGCAGATCATCAGACCCAGGCGGGCGCCCGCGACCTCGAACACGGGCGGGGGTTGCTCTCCCGGCAGGAAGATGCGCTTCTCCCGGTCGAAGAGGTGGATCTTCCGGTACGTCCCCAGCGGTCCGTCGGGCCCGGCGAGCAGGGCGGTGTTGTACACGCCCCTTTCGGCGGGCTCGATGAGCCCGAGGACCGCGTGAAGGCGGTTCTTCGCCAGCAGCGCGAAGAAGGGGTGCAGGCGGGGGTCGTCCGGCGGCGTCCCGGCGTCGCGGCATTCCCTTTCGTTCCGGAAGAGGTAGCCGCTGACGGCCAGTTCCGGCGTCACCACGAGCGCGTCCTCGACCGGCTCGAGGAAGGCGAGGATCCGCCGGAGGTTGTCCTCGACCTCGAGCCGTTTCGGCGCGAACTGAAGAAAACCGATGCGCATCGCCGTCTCCTTTCATGACGCTGAGCAGCCAGGGCGCAACCGGCGCGGGAGGATCCTCACCGCCGGGGTTCGCAGGGATACGATTCCCTCGAGTCCTCTCGGCGGTCTCCGCGATCCGAAACGGGCTGGTCGACGCGCTGCTGGCTGTCCCTTCGCCTTTTCTCGCGCAAGCTGAACCGGCATCCGCAGTAGTCCTGGCGGTAGAGCCCGAGGTCTTTCGAGATCTTCGCGCTTTGCGCAAAGCCGTTCCTTTTCTTGAAATCGGTGGGCAAATATGTTGTCCCGTGACGCGCCGCGCAGGCTTCCCCGGCGCGGTCGATCCTGGCGCTTTTCTTGTGGGGGCTCAGCGACAGGGTGGAGGCGAAGGCGTCGAACCCGCCCTCCGCCGCGGCCCGGGCCGTTCTCCGAAGCCGGTACGCGAAGCACACGTCGCACCGCGCCCCTCCCTCGGGCTCGTCTTCCAGACCGCGGACGGCGCGTTCCCAGTCCTCGAAATCCGGCTCGGGAACCACCAGCGAGAGGCCCGTCTCGCGGGCGTAGCGTTTCGTCTCGGCGAGCCGGAGTTCGAACTCCTCGCGGGGATGGAGATTGGAATTCTCGAAGAAGAGGACCGGCTCCCACCCCTCGTCGCGGAGGCGGCGTTGGGCCACGGTGGCGCAGGGCGCGCAGCAGACGTGCAGCAGGACGCGTTTGTGACAGAACGGGGGGGCGCCGAAGGCTTTTTCAAGCAGCCGGGACGCCCGCGCCCGCACCTCGTCCATGCTCACGGCCTTGCCCGCCTCCCGGGACAGTGTCGTTTCGGGGCGGGGGACGCTTTTGACATGCGGCCCTTCGGGGGGGGGGAGGGCCTCCAGCCGGTCCCTGGGAACGGCGAGATGCCCGCGAAGAACGCGGAGGTCCGTCGAGACGAGGAAGGTGCCGTGGACGAAGATGGCGCGGGGCGATACCCGTGCGGCGAGACCGGAGATTTTTCTTCCTCCCGCCTCCACGCGGTTGCCCGCGAGGACCGCCTCGACGCCGAAGGAGGAAGCCAGATCCCGGAGCCATGCCGTGTACCGGCCGTAGTCGAGGGTCGCGGCGCGGCGCGGCTCGGCCACGGCGAAGTTCAGGCAGCCCCCGTCGAGAAAGACCGCGCCGCCGCCGGTGAACCGCCTGAGGACGGGCGTCCGGCGCCGTGCGCACGTCTCGAGGTTCACCTCGCGTTCGATGCGCTGGTGCCGGCCGACGACGACCGCCGGCCCCGTGACGTAGAGACGCCAACCGGGATCTCCGCCGCGGGACACGGCCTCGAAGAGGGCCCGGTCGGCGTCGAGATGCGCCCGCGCGTCGGCGTTGCCCTGCATGTGCCCTGTCCTTATCCTGTCGGTTCCAGTCTTTTCGCGTTCTCACGGCAGGCGGGATCTGCCCCGCCCCAGTTCCCATCGCCCCAGGTCCCGCCAGGGATCGAAGGTCCGGGACGCCTCCGTGGAGCCTTGCCACCGGCCCGCGTTGCCTTCCGTGCCCGCCGCCGTCGCGAGTGCGGCGAGGAACCTCGGGCCCCGGCGTGGGCTCCATTCCCGGAAATACGACGGCAGGAACCCCGTGTGGGTTTGTCCTTTCCGGAAGGCCTCGTGCTCGAGCACGTCGATCAGGAACGAGACGTTGGTGTCCACGCCCAGGGCCACGAATTCCCGGAGCGCCCGCACCGCTCTCCGCCGCGCCGTTTCCCGGTCCGGGCCCCAGGCCGCGAGCTTGGCCAGGATCGGATCGTAGTCGAGGTGGACCTCGCTTCCCGTCTCCACGCCGGCGTCCACCCGCACCCCGGGACCGGCCGGTTCCTTCCAGAAGAGGAGGCGCCCGGGCGAGGGCTGGAACGCCTTCTCGGGATCCTCGGCGTAGATCCGGCATTCCACGGCGTGTCCCCGCCGGGCGACGTCCGCCTGGTCCAGGCCGAGCGGCTCGCCCGCGGCGAGGCGGATCTGTTCGGCCACGAGGTCCATGCCCGTGGTCATCTCGGTGACGGGGTGTTCCACCTGGATGCGGGTGTTCATCTCCAGAAAGGAATAGCGGCCCGAGGCGTCCATCAGGAACTCCACCGTGGAGGCGTTGCTGCTTTTCGCGGCCCGGGCCGCGCGCACCGCCGTCAGGCCCATCTCTTCGCGCAGGGCGTCGTCCAGGAAGGGGGAGGGGGTTTCCTCGACGATCTTCTGGTTCCGGCGCTGGATCGAGCATTCCCGCTCGAAGAGATGGACGAAGGCTCCGTGCCTGTCTCCGAGCACCTGCACTTCCACGTGACGGGGATCGTCGAGCTGCCGCTCGAGAAAGACCGTGTCGTCCCCGAAGGCCTTGGCGGCCTCGTGCCGGGCCGCCTCCACCGCCTCGAGGATCTCCGTGGCCTCGCGCACGAGGCGCATGCCCCGTCCCCCGCCGCCCGCGGCGGCCTTCACGATCAGGGGGTAGCCGATGCCTTCCGCCTCTTCGAGCAGAGCGGGTCCGGGGGAGACGGCGCCTGCGGATCCCGGCAGGACGGGAACGCCGATGCGCGTCATGGCTTTCCGGGAGGCGATCTTGTCGCCCATGAGGCGGATGGCGGAAGCGGGGGGGCCGATGAAGGCGATTCCCTCGGTCTCGCATCGCTCGGCGAGGTCGGGGTTCTCGGCGAGGAAGCCGTAGCCGGGGTGGAGGGCGTCGGCTCCGGAGGTCCGGCAGGCTCCGATCACGGCGTCGATGTCGAGGTAGCTCTTGAGGGGATGCGGTGTGCCGATCCAGAGGGCCTCGTCGGCCAGGCGGACGTGGAGGGCGTCGGCGTCGGCGGTGGAATAGACGGCGACGGAGGGGATGCCCAGCTCGCGCAACGTCCGGATGATCCTCACGGCGATCTCGCCGCGGTTGGCCACCAGGACCTTCTGGAAGGGTTTCTTCATGTCCTTTCCTCGGGATTCACGCCCCGCCTCCGGCGCGCCAGCCAGGTTTTCTCTTTTCCAGGAACGCGGCCATGCCTTCCTGCCCTTCCCGTCCGGCGCGAAGGTCGGCGATGAGTTCGACGGTATAGTGTGTTTGCGCGTCCGGATCGAGGCCGGGAAGCCGTCGCAGCATCTCCTTGCAGGCGGCGAGTGCGGAGGGTCCGGCTTCCGTGAGAGGCTGCGCGAACGCCTTGGCCGAGGAGACGATCTCGCCCCGGGGGGTGATGTGGTCCACGAGACCCAGCGTGCGGGCATCTTCGGCGACGATCATTTCCGCGCGGAGGAACAGGGATCGGCAGGCGCGGTCTCCGAGGCGTCGCAGGAGGTAGGGGCCCACGACGGCGGGGACGAGGCCGAGCCGGAGCTCGGGGGTTCGCAAGCGCGTCCCCTCCTCGGCGAGGACGAAATCGCAGGCGGCCAAGAGGCCCATGGCGCCGCCCATGGCGGCCTGTTCCGCGAGCGCCACGGTGGGGAGGGGGCACCGGGAGACGGCGAGGAGCGCCTCGGCGAGAAGGCGGGAGGATCGGAGGAAATCCTCCCGGCTGCGGCCTCGCTTCATCCAGGCCAGATCGGCGCCGGCGCTGAAGATCCCGTTTTTTCCGAGGAGGAAGACCACCTTCGCCTCCCCGCCGGCCTCGAAGGACTTGAAGGCGCGAGCGAGCGACGCGAGGGTCTCGCCATCGAGAGCGTTTTTCATGGCAGGGCGGTCGATCGCCACCCAGGCGCGTCCGTGTTCCACCTGGACGTCGAGGTTCTTGTATTCTTCTTCGCCGCTCACGCCTGAATCCCCCTTTGGAAACTTCAATGCCAACTTCCCGATGCACGAATACACAAAGCCGCGACCCGTCGCCCTACATTCTGAACACGCCCACGCGATGCGGGGGGATGGGGGCGTTGAGGGACATGGAAATGCCCAGCGCCAGGGCCGTGCGGGTGTCGCGGGGGTCGAGGATGCCGTCGTCCCAGAGGCGGGCGGTGCTGTAGAAGGGATTGCTCTCGCGCTCGTACTTGTCCAGGATGTCTTCCTTCACGGCCTCCGTTTCCTCCTCGGAGAGCATGCGGTTCTCGCGGGCGGCCTGGCGCGCCTTGACGGTGAGGAGGACGTCAGCGGCCTGGTCCGCACCCATGACGGAGATGCGGGCGGTGGGCCAGGTCCACAGCAGCCTCGGCTGGTAGGCGCGCCCGCACATGCCGTAGTTTCCCGCGCCGTGGCTGGCGCCGACGATGACGGTGAACTTCGGGACGTCGGCGTTGGCCAGGGCATGGACCATTTTCGCGCCGTCCTTGGCGATCCCGCCGGCCTCGTACTCCCGGCCCACGATGAAGCCGGTCACGTTCTGGAAGAAGACGAGCGGAATGCGCCGGATGTTGCAAAGCGTCATGAAATGGGCGCCCTTGAGGGCGCTTTCGGAGAAGAGGACGCCGTTGTTGGCGAGGATGCCCACGGGAAACCCCATGATCCGCGCGAATCCGCACACGAGCGTGGTGCCGTAGAGTTCCTTGAACTCGTGGAAGCGCGAGCCGTCCACGATGCGGGCGATGACTTCCCGCATGTCGACGGGGGTCCTCAGGTCGACAGGCACGAGGCCGAGGAGTTCCTCGGGATCGTAGGCGGGTTTCTCCGGTTCGGTCCTGTCGAGCGGGACCTTTTCCGGGCGTCCCAGATTCTCGATGACGTTGCGGGCGAGGCGCATGGCGTGGCGCGCGTCGAGGGCGTAGTGGTCGGCCACGCCGGAGACGCGGCAGTGGACGTCGGCCCCGCCGAGATCCTCGGGGGAAACGTCCTGACCGGTGGCGGCCCTCACGAGCGGGGGGCCGCCGATGAAGATCGTCCCCTGGTTGCGGACGATGATGGTCTCGTCGCTCATGGCGGGCACATAGGCGCCGCCGGCGGTGCAGGTCCCCATGACGACCGCCACCTGGGGGATGCCCATGGCGGACATCCGGGCCTGGTTGAAGAAGATCCGCCCGAAATGTTCCCGGTCCGGGAAGGAGTCCGACTGCATGGGGAGATAGATCCCCCCCGAGTCGACGATGTAGATGCAGGGGAGGTGGTTTTCGCGGGCGATGTCCTGGGCCCGGAGGTGCTTCTTGAGCGTCATGGGGAAGTAGGTCCCGCCCTTGACGGAGGGGTCGTTGGCGATGAGGAGCACCTCGCGGCCGGCGGCGCGACCGATGCCCGTGAGGATGCCCGCGCCGGGGGCCCGGCCGTCGTACATCTCCCAGGCGGCCATCGGGCTGAGCTCGAGGAAGGGGGCGTCGGCGTCCAGGAGGAGTTCGCACCTCTCACGGACCGGAATTTTGCCCAGCGTCTTCTGGCGTTCGTGGGCTTTCGGCGGTCCGCCCCGGCGTACCGATTCCAGGCGTTCCGAGAGACGGGAAATCAGCGTTTTGCCGTGTTCGTACCTCTCCCGGAAGGTGGAAGAACGCGTGTCGAGCTTGGATTGAATCTTGTCCACGGTGCACCTTGCAAGGCAGGAGGAATGATACGCGCCGGCCGGCCGGCCCGCAAGGGCGTCTCGCGCCGGGGTTTTTCCTTGACCGGCGATACGCGCGAAATACCATTGATCCGGATGGAGACGGATTCCGGGGCGGGGCGCCCGGATACCGGCTCCGGCGGCGGCGTACCGTCGGCCCCGCCGCCTTCGACACGCCCAGCGGGGCGGAAGGATTTTCGCGGAGGGTAGGCATGGCAGAAGAAACGTCGGAAAGCGTCGAGGACCAGAACATCACCGAAGACCTGGAGGAACTCAAGGGGGAACTCACGGCCGTCTTCCACGGGCAGAGCCAGCGGATCACGGAATACCGCGTCGTGGTTTCCCAGGGACTCACGCGCGTGATGGAGCAGCTGGAAACCCTGCTGAACAGCGCCGAGGGAACGGTCCGTCGAAACGGGGAGATCCTGGCGGAAGCCGGGGAGGCCGCCTCCTCCACGGACCGCTTCGAGAAGCTCCAGAGCGAGATGGACAAGCAGATCGAGGATCTGAAGCGGGTCAACGACGATCTCGGGGACGCCTGCGAACGCCTGCGGGGCGAGAGGGAAGAGCAGTCCCGGCTCCGCAAGGAAACCTCCGACAGCAACGACGGGATCCGTGAGGAGATCCGCAAGCTGACCACCGAGATCGACCGGCTCGAAATCGACAACGAGGTCCTGGCGAAGGAACTCGACGGGTTGCAGCGGGACAAGGACCTCCTCCAGAAGGAGGTGGACGCCTTGCAGGAAAGGCGCCAGGAATTCCTCTCGAGCATCGCCAAGTACAAGGAAATGAAGAGCGGGCTTCTCGGATAGCGGCGAAGACGCCTTTCCGGCGGAGGAGACATGACCGAGGAAGACAACTTCTCCGGGTCTCCGGACGATGAATCGTCCGGCCCCGGCGACGGGGATGACATCGGGCGGGACGAAGAGGACCGCCAGGACTCCGCCCAGGACCGGATCGACGAGCTGGAATCCACGATCGACACGCTGCGGGGCGAGATCCGCGTTCTCCAGACCGAAGCCGGCGACATTTCGCATCCCGTCAAGGCCCTCCGCGCCCTCCTCAAGGGCGAGGACGCCCGCGAAATCCTCCAGGAAGCCGCCTCGCGGGCCGCCGAGGGGTCCGTCAAGGCCTCCTTCGACCATCGCCTCGACCGGATCCGCGACGAGGTCAAGAAAGGCCTCGAAGTGGCCTCCAACGACCTCTTCGCCCGCGTGAAGGGAAGCCTGGAGGGCAAGGTCCTCGTCGCCGTCAACGAGGCCACGACCTCCAAGGAATTTCGCGGCATCCTCAGGGAGATCACGCAGAACGCCGCCAAGGAAGCCCTCAAGGAAGCCGGACAGCCCCTCCTCGAGAAGATCCGCATGGAAGCGGAAGCCTCCATGGAAGAGGGCTGGATGGTGGCCCTGAAGAACATGGACCAGGACCTGGAACCGAAGCTCAAGCGGGCGTTCCAGGCCTTCGCCGAGACGGAAGCCTTCCGGGACACCCTCGAAACGACCGCTCGCCCCCTGATCGAGGAGATCGGATCCGCCCCTTCCACGTCCGGCGGCATCGATCCCGATCAGGTGGACGCGATGCTGGAATCCGCCGTCCGCGAGATGGAAGAGAGCGTGCGGAAACGGATCGAGGGGCTTTCGGAACGCCTGCAGGCCGTCGAGGAAGGGGCGGGAGGCGCCGGAGGAGAAGCCGAGGGGGACATGATCCGGATGGAACTCGAAACCATGAGCAGGCGGCTCGAAGCGCTGGAGACGCGTCCGGAGGCGCCCGAAGGCGGCGGCGAGGCGGCGGCGGAGGCGGCGCGCGAGGAGGCGCAGGCGGCGGTGTCGGATCTGGCCGCGCGTGTGGAGGCGCTGGAAGCGCGTCCGGCGGGGGCCGAAGAAGGGGAAGGCGGGGGGCGGCTGTCCGAGGACCAGGTGAAGGCCATCATCCGCAAGTCCATGGCCGAGGCCCTGTCGGGGGTGAAGGCGATGGCGCAGAAGATCCCGCCGGCCATCAATCAGGCGGTGGAGGCGGCGCTCAGGAAGAAGCTGGCGGACGTTCCCAGCCGGGAAGAGGTGAAGGCGCTGGCGGCGCAGGCCGGCGGGGAAGGGGAGGCGCCGGCCATCGATGCCGAGGCGCTGCGAAGGGACGTGATGGAAGGGATGGACGCCGAGGTTTCCGAGCGCGTCCAGGAGGCGATCCGGCGGGCGCTGGCGCCGGGTTCGGACCAGGGGCAGGATTTCCTCAAGCAGATGATGGGCCAGGACACGCTGGAGAACCTGGTCCAGGAGATCCTGGAATCCGACCTGTTCACCTCGTTTCTCAACAGCGACGAGATGAAGGAACTCCTCGACGACAAGTTCAAGATCATGCGGAACTGGTTGAAGAACGAGGAGATCCCGAAGCAGGTGAAGAAGCTGGGCGGGGCTTAGCAATCGGATTCGGCACGTCTTTCGACCCTGATCGACATGATTTTTCTTCTGATGACCATGATGACAAGCTGGGGGACCCTTCTTTTCTAGAAAGAATCATGTTGATCAGAAAAAGATCATGTGAATCAGGTTCGAAAAAGCACCGCAGCCGTCATTCCTTGACCTTCTTCACCTCCTCGGTGAGTGCGGGCACGCAATCGAAGAGATCGCCGACGACGCCGTAGTCGGCCACCTTGAAGATGGGCGCCTCGGGATCCTTGTTGATCGCGACGATGGTCTTGGAGGAACCCATGCCGGCGAGGTGCTGGATGGCGCCGGAGATCCCGCAGGCGATGTAGAGATCGGGGGAAACGGTCTTTCCCGTCTGCCCGACCTGGTCTGCGTGCGGGCGCCAGCCGGCGTCCACGGCGGAGCGGGAGGCGCCCACGGCGGCGTCGAGCAGGGACGCGAGGGTTTCGATGATCTCGTAGTTCTCGGGCCCCTTCATGCCCCGCCCCCCGCTGACGATGATGTCGGCCTCGGTGAGTTCGATCTTTCCGCCGCCCTTGGACTCGAAGCCGGTCTGCTTCGCGTCACGGGCCTCCTCGGCGGCGAGTTCCGCCTTCGCGATCTCGGCGGTGGCGCCGGCCTCGGGTTCGCCGGCCGCGAACGCCTTGGGCCGGATGGAGACCACGACGGGGCTGGAGACCGCCTTCACGGTGACGAAGGCCTTGCCGGCGTAGACGGGCCGCTTGGAGACGACGGCGCCGTCTTCCACGGAAAGCCCGGTGACGTCGGGCAGGTAGCCGGCGTCCAGTTCCGCGGCGAGAAGGGGGCCGAGTTCCTTGCCCGTGATGGAGGCGGGAAGCACGACGGCGGCCGCCTGCTCGGCGCGGGCGACGTCCGCCGCGGTGCGGGCCCAGCGGGAGGGCGCGGGCGGCGCGCCGGTGGTCTCGACCACGACGGCCTTGGCGGCGCCGTAGCCGCCGAGGGCCCCCGCGTCGTCGTCCAGCCCGTCCCCGATCACGATGGCGGCCACGGAAAGGCCGAGCGGCTCCGCGAGCAAGCCCGCCGCGCGCACGGCTTCAAAGGTCGAAGGGTGAATCTTGCCTTCCCGGCACTCGGCATAGGCGAGAACACAGCCAGCCATTCTGTTCCTCCTTTACAGGACCTTTGCCTCTTCGCGAAGCAGGCGAACCAGTTCCACAACGGCCTCGGCGCCCTCACCGACGATCTTGCCGCCGCTTCTCTGTTCAGGCATCTCCATCTTCTGGACCCGGATCTTGTCTTCCGCTTCCCCCGGACCCAGCTCTTCGATCTTCTTCTTCTTCGCCTTCATGATCCCCTTCAAGGCGGGCAGGCGCGGCTCGTTCAGGCCCTTCTGGGCCGAGAACGACGCCGGCAGGGGCGCCTCGAAGGTCTGCACCCCACCCTCCACGTCCCGCTTCGCCACCGCCTTGCCCTCCGACAGCTCCAGCGCGTTGATGGAGGCGACGAAGGGCAGCTTCAGCCGCGTCGCCGTCATGGCGCCCACGGCCCCCGCGTCGTCGTCCACCGCCTGCTTGCCGAACAGGAGAAGGTCGTACTCCCTCCCCTCGATCGCGGAAGAGAGAATCGACGATACCGCGTCCGGCGAACGCGCCGACGCTCCCTCGTCCTTGATCAGCACGCCGTCGTCGCAGCCCATCGCCAGGGCCGTGCGGATCTCCTTGGTGGACTCCCCCGGCCCGTAGCAGATCACGGTGATCTTCGTCGACTTGTCCTTCTCCTTGATCCGGATCGCCTCCTCCACCGCGTACTCGTCATAGGGGTTCAGCACGTAGTTCACCCCCGTGACGTCGATCGCCACGCCGTCTTCCCCGACCTTGATCCGCGTCTCCGTGTCCGGAACCCGCTTGATGCACACGATGATGTTCATGGATCCCTCCTCCTTGGAACGACCGACGCCCTCGACGAACCATCGGGGAATCGAAAAACGCTTTTTCCTCGAAACGATGGATCGTAGGCGGAGGCCCCTCGGATTTCAAGAAAATTCCCGTCGCGCAAGACCTTGCGATTCCGGAGGAAACGAGACCGGTTCAAAAGCCTTCCTCTCCCCCCTCCCCCCCGGCCCGGGGGACGCGCCGAAGGATCTCGAGGGTGTCGTCGCCCTCGCGAACCAGCACGAACGCGTCCGCCTCGACGTTCGTGAAGACCTGTACCGTGCCCTCCCGGTCGGGCCACCGGACGCGCAACGTCTCCACCCGGTCCGCCGGACCGAGACCGAAATGCGCCACCGGTTCATCCTGCTGCCCGCAGTGGCCCCCGCCCCCGCGAATCTCCCGCACCTGGACCCGTCCCCCCGCGCGGACCTCGACCCGCGCCCCGATCCCCAGGCGGTTGGACGCCCCCTCCCCCTTCCCCGCCAGGCTCACCGTCAGAAAATGGTTCCCGGTCCCCGCCACGTTCCTGAACAGCGCCGCCTCCAGCACCCGGCCCTTCTTCTGCTCCTTCGTCAGACGCATGTTGTTGTTGCCCAACAGGATGTCCGTCCGCCCGTCCCGGTCGAAATCCCCGAACGACATCCCCGTCGGATTCCGCCAGTCGAACCCCGCCAGGGAGGTGACGTCCTCGAACCGGTGGTCCTCATCCTGACGGAACAGGCGGAGGAACTGGTCGTCCGGATAGTCGCTGGACGCGATGACGAGGTCGAGCAGACCGTCGTTGTCGGCGTCCAGCCATCCGACGTGGAGATCGCCCTGGTTCCAGCGTCCGGTGGCATGCTCGCGCACGATCCCGCGCGCCTCGCCTTCCCGCGAGAACGACCATCCCTCCTTTGCACCCTGGTTCACGAGAAGCTCGGACCGGTCCGAGCTCGGGCCCGCCCACCAGTGCGTGATCTCCCCGATGTACACGTCGATGTCGCCGTCGTTGTCGAAATCGGCCGGGGCCGCCGAGAACGTGTTCCCGTTCGCCCGGAAAGGCGCCTCCTTGGAGCGGCGGATGCCCTCCGGATACGCCCCGGACCTCGCCGCGTCGCCGTCGAAACCCGTCTCGAAACCCACTTCGGTGAACGTGCCGTCCCCGTCGTTTCGCCACAGATTGTTCCACCGCCGGCCGTACGCGCAGACCAGAAGATCCTGCCGCCCGTCGTTGTTCCAGTCGCAGTGCGCCACGCCGTACGTCGGCCGGCTGGAATTGCGGTACCCCGGTCGCCGGACCGTGAACAACCCCGCGCGGGACGTCGTCTCCACGAAGCGACCTCCCCCCACCCCCTTGAAGAGGCGGTCCGGATAGGCCTCGTAGGACCATCCGTAACTCACGTACCAGTTCCCCGTGAACAGGTCCAATAGCCCGTCGGCGTCCACGTCCACGAAGACCGCCGCGCAGGTCGTCTCCGCCGGCTCGGCGACCCCGGCGTACGGAAGCGCGGAAAACCGGCCCCGACCGTCGTTCAGCAGGATCGCCGACCGGACTCCCGGATCCTTCCAGTCCACCACCATCCGTCCCTCCTTCTCCGCCGGCAGGTTCCGTCCGGGGCCCTGGGCCGGCTTTTCCGGCTCGCAGTTCCGCGCCACGAAGAGATCGACGTCCCCGTCGTTGTCCACGTCCCCCGCGAGACAGAACGATGCCGGCCCCCTCCCCTCATCACTTCGGAAGATGCGCTCGAAACCCGCCCGTTCCGTCACGTCCTCGAACCCCCGCCCCCCCGGACCCGCCTCGCGGGGTTCGTTCCGATACACGCGATCGGTCCCCAGCACCACGTCGGGCCACCGGTCGCCGTCGATGTCGGCGAACCGGCACCTCAGCGTCTTCACGCCCCCGATCCCCGCCCGCCCGGCCGCGTTCTCGAACCATGCCCCCTCTCCCGCTTCCAGGGAGGCACAACCCCATAGAAAAGACACAACAACCAGAAGCCGTCTCATAACTTGAATCCTTCTCCAAGATAGGTTTCCCGAACCACGGGATCCTCGATGATCGAGGCGGGAGGGCCCTCGGCGATCTTTTTCCCCTCGTCGATGATCGTGGAACGGTCGGTGATCGACAGGGTTTCCCTCACGTTGTGATCCGTCAGAAGGGCCGAGATCCCCCGGTCCTTCAACGCCCTCACGTTCCCCTGGATATCCGCCACCGCGATCGGGTCCACCCCCGCGAACGGCTCGTCCAGAAGGATCAGGGCCGGCTCCAGGACCAGCGCCCGCGTGATCTCCAGGCGGCGCCTCTCCCCCCCGGAAAGCGTGGAGGCCCGGGCATCCGAAAGGGGGGTCAACCCGAACACGTCCAGAAGTTCCTCCAGCCTGGCTTTCCGATCCGCCCGGGAGAGCGGGAGCGTCTCCAGAACGGCCAGCAGGTTCTCCCGCACCGTCAAGCCGCGGAACACGGAAGGTTCCTGGGAAAGGTAGCCCATGCCCAGCCTGGCCCGGCGGTACATGGGCAGCTGCGTGATCTCGCGGTTCCGGAAGAAGACCTGGCCGTCGTCCGGCTTGATCATGCCCATGATCATTCGAAAAGTGGTCGTCTTTCCGGCGCCGTTCCGCCCCAGAAGGCCCACGATCTCCGCTTCCCCGATGGAAAAGGAGATCTTGTCCACCACGCGGCGGCGCCGGTACGACTTGACGAGATTCTGGACTTCAAGCAGGGCCATGGCTTCTCGATCCACGAGACCTGGACGAATGTGGAAAACTTGTGGAAATATCAGCACTCCCCGGAAGGCCCATCAATTCGAGCTCCGAGGCGGAACCTCCCTTGAAAGTCCGACGCATCGGGCTTTCCAAGAAGAAGCGGCAGAGGGGAATCCCAAACCATTATATGACATTACCTTAAGACATCCGTTCTTTTTTCCGTCAGGAAGCGTCCTCCGAGCTTCTCGTTAACCCTTGATAAACAAAGGCTCTGGGAGATTTCCTGGAAAATGTGGAAAACTGGTGGAGATCCCGGTCGACTCTCCGGGACGGGAAGGGTTCGTTCAACGGTTTTTCACGTGCCAGACGGCGCACCGAAACCCCACCTTCTTGCTGGATTCCGCCCTGGCCCTCCGCCGGGTCACCATGAGATCTTCCAGATCGCTATCCCAGTCTCCTCCGCGGACGGCTTTCGGGCCGGAAGCGGATCCCTGGCCGGCGGGATTGACGGCCCATTGCCCGCTGTTTTCCGGGTGTTGTTCCGCAAGTCTCTCGAGGAGTTCCCCCTCCCAGGAATCGAGACACCACTCGGCGACGTTGCCGGCCATGTTGATCGCGCCGAAGGGCGAGCGGCCTCCGGAGCCGGTGTCCACGGGAAGGGGAACGTCCCGGGTTCCGCCGAAGTTGCATCCGCCCTGCGGAGGGGGGCCGTCTCCCCACGGGTATTTCGACTTGATGTTCCTGGACAGATCGCAGGAGGCGGCCTTTTCCCACTGGGCCTCGGTGGGAAGGGTCTTTCCCGCCCAGCGGGCGTAGGCCCAGGCGCTGAACCAGCTCACGCCGACGACGGGCAAATCGGGCTTGCTGAAATCGGGATGGTTCCAGAAAGCGGGGGTGTGGTCGTGGCCCCGGGGTTCTTCGGGATGGCTGAATTTCTTCTTCTGGTCGGTTTTCTTCCACCATTCGAGGAACGCGCCGTACTGGCGATTGGAGACCTCGTACTTGTCGATGAAGAAGCCGCTCAGGTAGAGCATCACCTCGGGCCGTTCCTCGGAACTGGCGAAGAAGTCGTCCGTGCCCATGGGGAAGAAGCCGGGGGGGACGTAGACCATGACGGCGTCGTCCCACTTGTTGGCGTATTCCCCGGGTTTCGCGCCCCGCTTGAGTCCCGCCGGGAGTCTGCCCTGGAAGGAGGCTGGTCCTTCCTTTTCGCTCCAGCCGAATCCGGCGAGGCGGGTCTCGACCGCGTCCCGGAACCAGCCCTCCGGGTAGCGTTCGAGATAGTCCCGGCAGGCCCGGTCGTTTTCTGCGGTCGCCTCGAACGCGTTGATCTCCTCGCTCGCCTTCCGGGTTGCTTCCGCCACCGTTTCTTGTCGATCGGCGCCCGGGAAGGTCTTGGCGTAGGCGCCCCCCGCCTCGACGATCTTCGCGGGGTCTTCCAGGGCGACGAACGCCTCGAACGCTTCGGTCTCGGCCTTTTCCATCTCGGCGATTTTCTGCGAGACCGCGCCGGCCTTCAGGCCCTTGGGGTACGCGCGGAGGTACGCCTTGCCGGCGCGCAGCTTGTCGCCGAAGGCGAAGGCCCGCTGGAAGGACGTGTACAGGTTTTCCTCGACGTCCAGGCTGTCGAGGAGACTTTGGACCTCGGAGGCCCTCGGGGAAGACGGGGACGCGTCGAAATACGCTTCGGCGGCCCGGCGTTTTCCGGCGAAGGAGGAGGCCTGGAGGATGGCACGATAGGCCCTGTCTTCCAGGCTGGAGAGGATGTCGTCCCGTTTCTTCCGGGCCTCGTCGACGTGCCAGTGCAGGGGGTAGTCCTCATCGCCGTAGGTCCCGAGGTAGTCGTTCAGGGCCTTCAGGCGTTTTTCCGTATCCGCCGTCTTGACGATGGTGGCCCAGGTCTGGAGGAGCCGGTCGAGGTCCGCGATGATGCGCCGGGCTTGCGGGGCCCATTTTCCTGCGGGGTAGGCCTCGATAAAGCCCGCGTAGGCCGCCCTGGCCTCCTTCGGGGAGTCCGCCCGGGGGAGGTTCTCGAAGGCGGCGCGTTCCTTCTCGAGGAGATCCTGGAAGTTCACGTTGAGGCGTTCGGTTTCGTTCCCCTGGACCTCGACCTCGAGGGCGTAGCGGACATCGCCGGGCCCGGTGACTTCGAGGGTGTGCTTGCCGGGGCTCACCTTGTCGATCTCGACGGGTGTCGTGCCGCGGCGGACGCCGTCGAGGCGGACGGCGACCTGGACGTCGGAGCGGACGCGGATGTTCCCGAAGATTTCCTTCTGGAGTGTTTTTTCGAGGGTGATGCGTTTTCCTTCGTAGCGGATCTCGACGTCGAGGGGTTTGTAGCCCGAGGCTTCGATGCGCAGGCGGTGGGGGCCCTTGTCGACCTCGCCGATCATGAGCGGGGTGCGTCCGGCGACGACGCCGTCGAGTACGACCTCGGCGCCCGGGGGATCGGACTTGACGAGGAGGCCCTGGAAGGAGCGGGTGAGTTTTTCCAGCTCTTCGTAGCGTTTCCGGGCGGCATCGAAGTGCTCGCCGCGTGGGAAGTCGGCGATGTACTCCCCGTATTTCGGCATGGCCTGGATGTAGTTTCCGTTCTCGTCGAAGGCGCGCGCTTCGGCGAAGAGCGCCCTGGCGCGGTCGAGGATCGCCTTGATTTCCTTCTCGAGGGTTTCCGCCCGGCTTTTCTCTTGGACCGTGGTGGCGTTTTCCATCATGCCGAAGGAAATGTGCTGGAGGGCCTTGAGGTAGTCCTTGCCGGCGCGGGCTTTCTCGTACGCCGCGGTCTCGATGCGGTAGTCGCACTTCTTGAGGAGGTCCTGGATCTCGCCGGTGGCGCGCAGGTCGCGGGCCTTGGTGTAGGCGTCCCGGGCCTCGGTCCACTGTTCCTTCTCGAACGCCTCGTCGCCTTGTTTCTTGAATGCCTCGTACTTCTTGTCCTTGTCTTCTTCCGGGTCCTGGGTCGCCGTCATGGGCGTGGAGGAAGGGCTGTCGCTTTCGGAGGAGGAGCCGGCCAGGGGTCCCAGGACGAGAAAGAGGACCACGGCGACCGTCGCGGCCGCGACGCCCGCGGCGATGGGGACGGCGAGGGGGATGCCCCCGCGCTTGATCGCGACCGAGGAGTGGAGCATGCCGGCGCAGGCTTCGAGCTCGGCGAGGAAGCGCTCGGCGTCGGGAGACCGCTGTTTCCGGTCCCGGGCCAGGTTCTTCATCACGAGTTTTTCGACCTTCTTCGAGACGCCCTTGACGTGGGTGGAGAGGGGGGGGGGATCCTCGGTGGCCAGCTTGAACATCATCTGCTGGGAATTCGCGGCCTCGATGTGCCGCTTTCCCGTGACGCACTCGTAGAAGATCGCGGCCAGGGAATAGAGGTCGGAGCGGGCGTCGATGTCCGGGTCGCCGGAGGCCTGTTCCGGGGACATGTACTGGATGGTTCCGACCACCGTGCCGGTGCGGGTGAGCGTGGGCGCTTCGGTATCCTCCGCGTCTTCCGTCGTGCCCACCATCTTGGCGACCCCGAAATCGAGGATCCGGACGAAATCCTTCCCGTTGCGGGTCTCGATCATGACGTTTTCGGGTTTGAGGTCCCGGTGGACCAGGCCGGCGGCGTGCGCCTCGCGCAGCGCCAGCAGGCACTGCTGGGCGATGTTCGCGGCCCGCGCCTCGGACATCGTGCCTTCCTTGTCCAGGATGGACTTGAGGTTCCGTCCCCGGGAGAAGTCCATGGTCATGTAGAGGGCGTCGCCGTCGTGCCCGAAGTCGCGGATCGTGACGGCGTGCTTGTGGGTGAAGGCGGAGGCCGCCTTCGCTTCCCGCAGGAAGCGCTCGCGAAAGGCCTCGTTCGCGGCGATGTCGGGGTTGAGGACCTTGAGGGCGTAGTCCTGCTGGAGGTCGGTGTGGCGGACGAGGTAGACGCTCCCCATGCCGCCCTCGCCGAGCTTGGAGCGGATGAGGTACTTGCCTCCGATGACCTCGCCGACCATCGCGTCGCCCGCGTCGCCGACGATCTCGTCCGTGCCGAGCTTCTCCGCCTTCCCGGCCTTGTCCGCGGGGACGGTGTCCACGGTCTTCTCGCCCTCGACGGCCTGGCGGACCATGGCGCCCAGGTTGGCGTCGTCCAGCGTCAGGCCTTCCGCGTCGCCCGCCTCGCTTCCGGGGCCGGCTTTCAGGCTCCACCCCTCCTGTTTGGCGATGTCCACCACGGCGTCCACCACCTCCTGGTGGTCCTGCTGCCGGTCGTCCGGGGTCTTCGCCATCATCGTCTCGACCAGCGCGCACAGCGGGGGGGGGAGGCCGGGCACCTTCTCGCGGAGATCGGGCGGGTCGTCCTGGATCTGCTTCACCACGACTTCCAGGGGCGTGCTTCCGGAGAAGGGGCGCTCCCCGGCCAGCATGTAGTAGAGGGTCACCCCGAGGGAGTAGATGTCGCTCCGGAAGTCCACCTTCTCGCCCTGGCCCTGTTCCGGGCTCATGAAGGCGGGGGTGCCCATCACCTGGCCGGTGAGCGTGAGCCGCGCGTTGTCGGTGGTGTCCTTGGCCAGGCCGAAATCGGCCAGCTTCACCTTGCCGTCCTGGGTGAGCAGGATGTTGTCGGGCTTGATGTCGCGGTGGATGACGTTGTGCCCGTGGGCGCTCTTGAGGGCCTTGGACGTGTCCAGGATGATCCGCATCGCCTGGGCGGGCGGGATCCGCCCGTAGCGGTGGATCACGTCCCCCACCGAGGGGCCGTCGACGAACTCCATCACGATGTAGAAGACCCCGTCCTCGTTCCGGCCGTGGTCGTAGACCTTGAGGATGTTGGGATGCTGGAGCCCCTGGAGCACGGCCGCCTCGCGCTCGAACCGGGCGATGTACTGGGCGTCCTTCGCCTCGTGTTCCTGGATGAGCTTCACCGCCGCGACCACGCCGTCGGACTCCCGGACGGCCTTCATCACCACGCCCATGCCGCCCTTGCCGAGCTCGTCGGTGATCGTGAAGCCCGCGAATTCACGACCGATGAATGGGTTGCCTGCCATGAACCGCCCCTTAGAACTGGATGCTGATGCCCACGTGGAACACCGGCACGAACAGGCTGTCGGCCTTGGAGTCCTCCGCCCACGCCGGATCGGAACTGGGCGTCGGCGTCCCCAGATCCATCGCGCCCCCGTCGACGAAGATGGCAAAGTTGACGAACCGGTACTCCAGGCCCAGCCGGCCCAGCAGTACCGGGTTCTCCGACGAATCGAAGTAGGTCTTCCAGGTCCAGAACCCGCTCATCGGAGGGTCCTCGTACTCCACGCCGACATCATCGATGTGTACGAATCCCGCCCCCAGCGTGCACACCAGGGAGAATCCCGTCACCGCCTCGGCCCGGGAGAAGCGGAAGAGGCGCCGGGACGAATACCACAGGGGGAGGCGGATCTTCGCCGCGAGGAAGAACCCGAACGCGTTGAGGTCCTCGAAATCGTACCACTGGTGGATGCCGGAGATTTCGGCCTCGTATTCCTTCCCCCCCTGGCTCATGTAGAAGGACCCCAGCGCCAGCTCCAGCGTCGGCGTCAGCGTCCATCCGAACTCCAGCGTCAGCATGGGCCCGGGCTCGAAGATCTCCTCGTACAGCGGGGCATCCTGTCCGCTTCCCGCCATGTTGGAGACGGTGCCGGCGAAGGCGGAGGAGAGGCGCAGGTTGATGCGGGGGAGGGAAGAGACGTCCTGGTCCATGGCCCAGGTCCGCCAGGAAGACGGCGACAGGCCCCGCGGCACGGTTTCGATGCCGGGCAGGGGCGCCGGGGGCACGTCGCGCACGGGCGGCGCGTCCGGCACGGGGGGCGCCGGCGCTTCGCCTGCGGCAGGGGGCGGGGCTTCCCCTCCGGGAGGGGGGGCCCCGGTCTCCTCCCCGGCGGGAGGGGAAGGTTCCTCGGCCTGGAGAGCGGGCGCGGCGAGGGCCGCGACGAGGCATGCCGCTGCCAGGATATGGGTGGAGCGGGATCCGTGGCCTCTTTTCATCGTCGACCGTCCTGGGAAAAGACCGGAACAAAATCCAGGATATTCTTATGGCTCGGAGCCGACCGGGCAAGGAAATTCGAGCCTGGGGCGCGATGGGAACGGGCGTGGCGTCTCGAATTTCAAGTTTTCGAAGGATCTGGATCGAGCGGAGGGTATAATCCGCCTTCTGATGGCTGACGTCCCTCGGGCCGGAGGGCATGGCTGCTCCGGCAACGAGGGGAAGCAATTTGAAACCGTTCCAGGAGGTTTCCATGATCAAGTTCGGCAAGGGAAATTTACGCATTCCGAAGTGGACGCGGCCCGTGTACATCGTCGCGGCGGGCATGTCGGACTTCCGGAAGCAGTACCCCGAGAAGAAGCTCGAGGAACTCACCATGATGGCCTTCCGGATGCTGCTCGAGGAGAACGACCTCAAGATGGACCCCCTCGAGGCGAAGGGATACATCAACTTCTCCTGCCTGGGGGAGTTCGCCGATCACTTCCAGGACCAGCTCCTCTGCGAGGCCAAGGTGCAGGACTATCTCGGCCTCGATCCCCTGTACAACGTGGGCATCAAGACCGGCGGCGCCACGGGGGGCAGCACCATCCTGATGGCCGCCACCACCGTCGCCTCGGGGCTGGCCGACTGTTGCCTGGCGCTCGGCTGGGAGCGGATGGACGAGGTGATCACCTGGACGGGCAACTACTACATCGCCAACGCCGCGTGCAAGGACTTCGAGACGCGCCTGGCGCGCAACTACACCTCCTACTACGCGCCCATGGCCCGGCGGTTCCAGGAGATGTACGACGTGGACGAGCGGATCCGCGCCGAGATCGCCGTGAAGAACCGGGGCTACGCCTGCAGCTCGCCGTTCGCGCAGCAGGCGGGCAAGCACACCATCGAGGAGGTCCTCGAGGGCCCCGTCGTCTCGGATCCCCTGCGTATCCTCGAGTGCTGCGCCATGTCCAACGGCTCGGCCGCCCTCCTTCTCTGCTCGGAGGAACTGGCCTACAAGATGACCGACAATCCCTGCCGGCTCTACACGGCGGGCGGGACGCATACCCTCAGGACGGGCGACCGGCGTCACATGGAGATCCCCCTCCTGCCCAACGAGACCGCCTCCGACTACGAGAAGCTCTACAAGGAGATGGAGAAGACGGACGGACGGTGGCCCGGCTTCGAGAGTTTCGGCGCCACCCGCTTCTCCGCCTACCTGGCCTACAACATGGCCGGCGTGAAGGATCCCGTCGAGGACGTCGACCTGGTCGAGACCCACGACGCCTTCACCATCTCCGACCTCCAGACCTACGGCGACATCGGCCTGACCCTCTACGGCGAGGAGCAGGAGTTCATCAAGTCGGGCGAGTGCTACCTGGACAATCCCCACACCGGCAAGCCGGGCAAGTGCCCCGCGAACCTCTCCGGCGGCCTCCTGGGAACCATGCACGCGGTGGGCGCCACCGGCATCTTCTCCTGCGCCGAAACCTTCTGGCAGGTCCAGGGCAAGTACGACCAGTTCCACGGCGATCCGAAGCTCTGGGAACGGTACGGCAAGCAGAAGCCCGACGACTGGCGGAGCCTGCAGGTGAAGGACCCGAGGCGGGGGGTCTACATCTCCCACGCGGGCGTGGGCAGCCACGTCACCACGGGCGTCGTCGAGAAGGCCTGGTAAGAGACAAAGGAGAGCGCCATGAGCGATTTCGTGAAACTGGACACGGTCAAGTCGGAGATCAAGGAGAAGGGCGACGCGTGGGTGCTCATGTGGCCGCGGGTCGGCGACGAGCGCGGCACGCACCGCCACACCTACGGCCTCCTGACGCCCTACTTCAAGGGGCTCACGGAAGGGCGCCTGATGGCCACGAAGTGCGTCAACCCGGGTTGCCCCATCGCCCAGGGGAACGGGGAGATGTGGCTTCCGCCGCGGGCCGACTGCCCCGACTGCCACCAGCCGATGGAGTGGGTGGAAGTGGAGAAGCCCGAGGGCACGATCTACACCTACACGTTCGTGGAACGGGGGGGCACGGGGCTGGAGATCGAGTGCCCCTACTACCAGATCGACGTCCGCATCCCGGGGGTCTGCACGATCGTGAAGAGCTGGCTCCTCAACCGGGACAAGAAGGTGAAGATCGGGGACAAGGTCCGGGCGAAGTTCCGCACGGGCGAGGAGGCCACCAACACCTGCCTCGACCTGTGCTGGGAACTGGTCTGACGTTGACGTTTCTGCAACAGGGCGGGACGGCGACCCGGCTGGAATCTCCCATCTGAAACCCGGAATCCCGAAGCCGGCGGCGATTGCAGCCGATCGCAGTCGATCGGATTTTCCAACGGGCTGCTAGGCTCCCTCGTGCGCGTCGAACCAGCCCGCGATTCGCTCGATCCGGTCCACCCGGTGCGCGGGCTCGCCCGAGCGGCTCAGCTCGTGACCCTCGCGCGGGTAGCGGACGAAGACGGTGTCCACGCCGTTTCGCTTCAGCGCGTTGTAGAACTCCTCCGCGGAGGGGATCGTGGCCGTGTAGTCGCACTCGGCGTGCATGATCATCGTCGGCGTCTCGACGCGGTCGGCGAAGTGCACGGGCGAGTGCTTGAGCAGGAGCATCGGGTCGTCCCACGGCGCCGTGTCGAACTCCCAGTCCAGCAGGCACTGGGCGTCCGATCCGTTGTACATGCTCACCAGGTTGTAGACGCCCCGCTGGGCCACCGCGGCCCGGAACCGCTTGTCGTGCGTCACGATCCACGCCGTCAGGAAGCCCCCGTAGGAGCCGCCGGCGAGGTAGAGTTGCTTCGGGTCGGCGACCTTCGCCTTCACGAGCTTGTCCACGCCGGCCAGCACGTCCTTTGAATCGTCCTCGCCCCAGTGGCGGTAGAGCATCGACTTGAACATCAGCCCGTAGCCGTTGCTTCCCCGCGGATTGCAGAAGAAGACCGTGTAGCCCGCGGACGCCAGGACCTGGAACTCGTGCCAGAAGGAGTTTCCCCACATGATGTGGGGCCCGCCGTGCACTTCCACCGCGAGCTTGCCGGGCTCGCCCTCCCGGCGGCCGGGGGGGTGCATCACCCAGCCCTGGATTTCCAGGCCGCCGTGGCCGGGGAAGCGCATCTCCTCCGGGCGGATCGTGGACCGGCGGGAGACCAGGTCCTTGCACAGGGAGGTGACCCGGCGCGTCTCGCCGGCGGCCGTCTGGAAGAAGAGGTCGGCCGGGATGTCGGGCGCGGAGACGACGAGGGCGATGGTCTCCGCCTGGGGGGACACGTCGTAGGCCAGCACGGTGCGATCGCCCTCGACCGCGGGTTGGAGGGCCAGCGGGCGGTCCGGCGGCACGGCGAAGACCCAGACGTTGCCCTGGTACGGCGCCCGGAAGTAGATCGTCTTGCCGTCGGACGAGAAGGAGACGTCCTCGGTGTCCGCGTCGAGGGCCTTCGAGACCTCTTTCTCGGTCCCGTCGGACAGGTCCCGGACCTTCGCCACCACGGGGTGTTTGAAGTACTTCGTCGAGGGGACGGAGGTGTAGGCGAGGAACCGCCCGTCGGGCGAGAGGTCGAAGGACGTGACGCAGATCTTCCGGGTGATGAATTCCGGCTCGCCGCCCGAGGCCGGGATGCGAAGGAGGTCGTAGACTTCCTCGTGGCCTTCGGTGCCGGTTTGCTCGGACAGCGTGAAGACGAAGGCGCCGTTCGGATGGAATTTCGGGCGCCCGTGGTCGAAGTCGCCTTCGGTGAGGGAGAGGGGGGGGCTCTTCTTCCCGAGGTCCTGGACGAACACGTGCGTCCAGCGGCCGTCGCGCCAGACCTGTCCGGTCCGGTAGAGGAGCCGGCGGATGACGCGGGGATCCTTCGCCCTTGCCTCGGCCTCCCGCCGCTCCGCTTCCAGGCGCTCGCGCTCCTTCTTGCCGGGGCGCTTTCCCTTGCGCGTCGCCTCCAGTCTCTCCGCCTCGTTGACCTTCGAGAGGAAGGCGATGCGCTTGCCGTCCGGCGCGTAGACCGGGGAATGGGCGCCGCGGGCCATGTCGGTGACGGGCCGCGCTTCTCCGCCGGCGAGGGCGATCTCGTGGATCTGGTCCGTGCCGGACCGGGCCGAGGTGAAGGCGAGGCGCTTCCCGTCGGGGGACCAGACGGGCTGGCGATCGCCCCGGCCTCCGCCCCAGGTGAGCCTTCGCGGGCGCCCTTTCGGGACGTTTGCGATCCACACGGAGGAGGCGTAGCGGTTCTCGTCGCGGTCGACCTCGCGCACGGTGAAGGCGGCCTTTTTTCCGTCGGGGGAGAGGACGACCTCGTCCACCCATTTCAACTTGTAGAAATCCCCGGCGGTCCAGGGGGATGGTTTCTTCTTGCTCACCCGCTGCTCCTTTCCCTCGGTTTCATCGAGGCGCGAACCCGGCATCCTAGCGCGGGGCGCCGCCGCGGTCAAGGGAGGGGGCGGCGCCATTCGCGGTGCAAGCAGGTCGTGGTCCTCCCCTTCTTTCCGTAGCCCGTCTCGATGGAAATACCCCGGGGTGACCCTTGGAAGATTGCAACCGTCAAAGGGAAGCACGAAACGAAGAGGAGTGCTGGAAGCATTTCTGCTATTCGGCAACGCTGCTCCGCCACTCCGCTTGCGCTCCGTGGCTCACTACGAACGTCAGCCCGCGCCCAATCAAGACAGCCACAGCGCGAAAGCCTCTTTCGGCGCCGCGGTGGCAATGGCCGCGGCGGGTTCCTACAATCAGTTGGCCCCGGAGGGGGCCCGGACGCGAGCGCCCCCGATTCGAGACGCTGGAACCCCCAGGAAGGAGAGCCGGAATGAGACGCATCCTGCATCTGGCCGCGATCGCCGCCTTCCTCTTCGCCCTCGCCGGACCCGCCCGGGCCGGGGAAAAGGCGGAAGAGGAGGGAGAGAAGAAGCCCGTCGCGCAGAAGGAAGACAAGAAGCAGACGTCCGATCCGATCGCCGTCGAACGATTCGACCGCGCCGTCGCCTGGCAGGGAGAACCCGAGACCTACGACGGCGTCTTCTTCGACTTCCGCGTCGACCGGATCGAGTTCAAGCTGTGGGGCGAGAACGAGGTGGAGGGCACGTTCAAGCTCCGGCATTCCGCCCCGGACAAGATCTGGTTCGAGGTGGCCACCCAGGCCTGGTGGAGGCAGTACTGGAGCGACGGGGAGGCCTTCTACAAGCGCACGGGCGCCACCGAGGAGAGGGGCGAGTACCTCAACCCGGAGATCGACGACGATGCGGAGACCATCGACATGATCCGCGAGGCGGTGAGGATCGTCCGCCTGGTCTACCTGAAGAACCACAAGACGCCCGGCATCGTGTTCAAGGACATGGAAAAGGCGAAGCCCAAGGGAAAGGAAGACGCTCCCGTGTGCGACCTGGTCAAGCGCACGCCCGTGGACAAGGACCCGAAGGAGCTGATGTACTTCTACCTCCACCCCGATACCGGACAGCCCGTCTGCATCGGCGTGTGGCACTTCCTGAACGTGCGGGGCATCTTCTTCATCCACCTCTCGAAATTCGTGCCCGTGCAGGGCGTCCAGCTGCCCACGCACATCGAGGTCTTCGCCGAGACGAAGACGGAAGACTTCGAGAAGTTCCTCTTCGCCGACCTCGTGAGACGGCCGGAGGACGGCGTCCGCGTGAAGGTCAACAGCGGCATCGACGAGGAGATCTACGAGTTCCGCTAGCGCTGGTGACCCCGACGGGATTTGAACCCGTGTCGCGAGATCGAAAATCTCGTGTCCTGGACCTGGCTAGACGACGGGGCCACGGAGGCTTATTCATACCGGATCCGATGCGCCCTGGCAAGGAGGTACCCGGCGGGGCCATTCGCGGTGCATGGCGGTGTCTGTAACCTGTGATCCGTAACCCGTGTGGCTGTGCTTTGCCAAGAGCACAAGCAACCCACAGCATATAACTGGTTACAAACAATCCAGCGCTCGCCTGACAACAGGGCGAGGTCCGGGGTTTTTCAATCGCCACACCCGCAGACCGCAATCGAAAACCTACAATCCCTACTCGTTCTCGCTCCTCCGGCTGAAATCTGAAAACCCTGCGCGTCCCTGCGCTGGAAGCGGGTCACTTGCTTCCCAGCGGGAAGTCCACCGACTTGAGGATCTTGCGGAACTCGGGGACGGTCTTCTTCTTCTGCTTGCGGGCGGGCATGATCTTCTTGACCACCGCCGCGAAATAGCGGTTCACGGCGCGGAGCTTCTTGCGACCGAACCGGACGGCCTCCGCCAGCCTCTGCCGATACGCCTCCACGTCCGACTCCGTCGGCATCCTCGACGCCCGGATCGCCAGCGTGATCAGACCGTACAGGTTCTCGGGAAGGAAGGGGTTGCCCTGGTCGAGCAGCATCCCCCGGGAATCGAACTCCTCGCCCCCCACGCGGACGCGGATGTCCCCCTTCGGGTCGTGGGTCCCCTCGATCTCCACCAGCGTCCCGTCCGCGCCGGCGAGTTCCAGCAGGACCTCGTCCTCGTCGAACAGGTACCGCATGCGGCCGGCGTCGCTCTCGCCGGTGATGCAGTAGGGGAACCGCTCGTTGGGACGGTTCTCGAAGACCCACCCCCACCGCTCGTGCCCTTTTCTCGCCGCGAGGATGTCGTTGATCTCCCATTCCAGCTCGAGACTGTCGAGCGTTTTCCCGAGCAGGTTGATCGTGATCACGAGGTCCTTTCCGACCGTCTCCGGTCTCTCAGGGCTGCATGGATTGTAGGCCGATGCCCTCCGACCGTCAAGCGGCGCGCCCAAAGTGAGCGTTTCGCGCTGCAAATAAGTCGTGGTCCTCCCTTCCGTTTCGTGGCTCACCTTCCTTGAAATCCCCCGCGAGTGGCTCGAATCGAGATCTTCCCAAGGCACCAGGCCGGGCGATTTTCATGTTGAAGCCTTCCGTCTTCTGCCCTACGCTGGCCGTACGGTTTCTTGGAGGATCGCGCCGATGTCACGGAAGATTCGTCTCGTCCTGCCCGCCCTGCTTCTCGTCGCCCTCGCCTCCACGGCTTCCGCCGAGATCGATCTCGCGGACCTCTCCCTGGACCCGGCGGGCGAGGACCCTTCCGCCGCCGGCTTCGTCCCCACGGCCCAGTACGCGCAGACCTCCCCGGTCCCCCTGCACCCTTCCACCGTGAGCGGGAAGATCAGCCTCCACCTCTCCCCCGTCGAGATGCTCGTCTTCACGGGCGGAAAGGCCGCCGACCTCGGCTCCGTCGACACCGACTACAGCGAGATCCTCTCCCCCGGGTGGGGCATGGAACTCGAATTCGGATGGCAGATCATCCCCCTTGTCAACCTCCACGCCGACATGGGCTTCTTCCTCTTCGCCACCAAGGGGGAATTCGCGACCGGCCTCGAGCCCGACAGCCCGCTCTGGACCTTCCTCGACTTCCTCGCGGGCCTCCGCCTCCAGTTCCCCGTCAACGTCCCGCCGCGCCTCTGGACCGCCTTCGGCGCCGGATCCCGCGGGCTGATCCCCTACCTCGAGCTCGACGTCGGCATCGCCGGCCACAGCGGCCTGGACGCCCGCGATACCTTCACCGACACGAGCCACGACTACTTCAGCTCGAAGAACCTCACCGTCGTCCGGCTCAACCTCGGCCTGGAATACCGGTCCCGCACCGTGGGGTTCTCCTTCCAGTTCCAGTTCTGGAACCTGAGCGAGCCCGATTCCGTCTCGGGAAGCGCCCTGGAGACGCTCGCCGACTCGGCCTCCAGCGCGACCCTCTTCGGCTTCCAGACCTCCATCACGTTCAACTTCGCCTGAGAGCGCGCAAGCGCAGCTCTCCGCGAATCCGGGATCGGGAATATCGCCTTTTCGAGAGGAACGAAGACATCTGGAACTCAGGAACTCAGGAAGGGGAATGGGATTTCGGGATTGAGATTTCAGCAAAGCGCAGGAAAAGTCTTTGAGGGGCGGACCCATGGGCCCGCCTCGAACCATGCACGCCGCGGCCGGGAGCGCGGGCTTCCAGCCCGCAGCACCTCGGTTTCGATGCTTTGGACACGAAGATCACGGAGGGCCACGGAGGCGCGTATAGCCGTCAACGTAGAGCCTATCCAAAAACAATATCAGTGAAAATCCCAAAATGAACATCTCCTATCCTCTGCGTCCTTCGTGTCCTTTGCGTTTCCCCTGCTCTCCCTCCGTGGCTCCGTGACTCTGTGGCTTCATCTTTCATCCGCTTTGGCGCGGCTTTGCTGCTTCATGGTTTGGGATTTCTTCCAATCCCTGAAAGAAGCTTTCAGACTCGCCCGGACGGCCCGGTCAGGGCCGCACGCTTTTTCCCGACCTAAGGCCTCTCGCCGGAACGGCTTGCACGAACGCCTCCTTCTTCCTATTCTGGCTGCACTCCGGCACCAGGTTTGCATGAACGATGCTTTCCGTGCGGCCTGGAACGAATCTGGAACCTGGAGTCCCCGGGGACATCCAGTACCGTTGACGATCCGCCAGGGAGGTTCCCCGTGCCCGTCGTCGAGACTTCGAGGCTGACCAAGGACTTCGGGCCCGTGCGCGCCCTCGACGCCGTCTCCCTCGAGATCGAGACGGGGCGCGTCGGCCTGCTCGGGCCCAACGGCGCCGGCAAGAGCACCCTCATCAAGTGCCTGCTCGGCCTCGTGAAACCCACCGCCGGCGCCGGCGCCGTCCTCGGCCTGGACGTCGCCTCCAACCCCCTGGCCGTGCGGCAACGGGTCGGCTACCTGCCGGAAGTGGACTGCCACATTCCCGGCCTGAGCGCCGCGGAGTTCGTCGCCTACGCCGGGGAACTCGCCGGCATGCCGTCGAAGGACGCGCGGAAACGCGCCCACGAGGTCCTCGACTACGTGGGGCTCGCCGAGGAGCGCTACCGGCTGGTCGACACCTACTCGACGGGGATGAAGCAGAAGGTGAAGCTCGCCCAGGCGGTGGTCCACGACCCGGAACTGCTCTTTCTGGACGAGCCCACCAACGGCCTCGACCCGGCCGGGCGGGCGAACATGCTGGATCTGGTCCGCGACCTCGGCAAGAGCCACGGGATCTCCATCCTCTACTCGAGCCACCTGCTCGGCGACGTCGAGGCGGTCTGCGAGGAGGTGCTCATTCTCCGCCAGGGAAAGGTCCTCTCCCGGGGGAACATCGAGGCGTTGAAGGAGGGGCGCCGGGAAGGGTTCGAGGTCCGCTTGAAGGGAAACGAGGAGGGATTCCTGCAGCGCCTGCAGGAGGCGGGCCTCTCCGTGAAGGAGACGGCCCCGGGCCGTGTCCGGGTCCTTCCCTCGGACACGGGGGAGGAAGCGCCGTGGAAGCCGGTTTTCGAGGCGGCGAGGGAGACGGGCATCCAGCTGCGTTCGTTCAGGCCGGTGCAATCCACGCTGGAAGAGGTGTTCATCGAGGCGCTGGAAGGGGAGGGGGCGAGGGGGATGGTGCATGGAAAATCGACTTGAGGGATTACGAATCGAGGGATTCTGGAATGCGGAATGGGGCATGGGAAATGGGAACGGTTGACGAATAACGGAATCCGATCATCCACGTCGTCGGGAGGCTCGAGCGGATGCCGATCTTCGAGAAGGGATATCGCCGGTGGGACGGGGAGATGCGGGGGCGCGTCTTCCGGTGGCTGACCATCGCGAAGCAGGGGATCCGCCTCAGCTGGAAGGGGAAGTGGGTGCGGCGCTTCGCGCTGGTCGCCTGGCTTCCGCTCCTGTACTACGGCCTGATTTTTTTCGCCGTCGGCCAGATGACCGACGTCTCGAACCTGGAAAAGGCGCGGGAGTACTGGCAGTTCCGGATGATGGAGGACATGTTCGGCGGCCCGCTGGCCGAGAAGTTCGCCGAGGATCCGGCTTCCTTCCGTCCCCTCATCTGGTCGCTGCTCGTCCATTTCTTCATGCACTACACGCAGATTTTCTGCGTCATGATCATCGTGGCCATCGTGGGACCGAAGCTGGTGAGCGAGGACATGAAATCGCGCGCTTTGTCCCTGTACTTCTCCAAGCCGCTGGGGCGCATCGACTACCTGTTCGGCAAGTTCGCCGTGGTGGCCTTCTGGGTGGGCGCGGTGACCCTCCTGCCTTCCCTCGTCCTCTACGCGGTGAGCATCCTCTTCTCCCCCGGTCTCGAGACCCTGGTCCAGACCCTCGGGATCGTGCCCAAGGTGTTTCTCTATTCCCTTTTCCTCATGACGGGGTGCGGGACGATCATGCTGGCGCTCTCCTCGCTGTCGCCGAACGCCCGGCTGTTGGGGTTCGTCTGGGCCGGCTTCTGGGTGATGAGTTCCGTGGCCTCCCGGATCCTCTCCCTGACCTTCTTTCCGCCTTTCGGCCGGGAGGGGCCCGTGACGGAAGGAAACTGGACCGGCCTGGTCTCCTTTTCGGCGAACTTCGACGCTGTCGGTGTCCGGTTGTTCGAGATCGAACGTCTCCTGGGGCCGGTCGCGGCGGTGAGCGACCGGGCGGACGCGCTCTTGAAGAATCTCTCGTACGGGCACGCCTGGGGGTGGTCCCTGCTCATCATCGGGGCGCTGACCGCGCTGTCGGCGGTCGTGGTCTTCCGCCGCGTCGGGCGCCCGGGCGAGGCGGGCACGTGAACGGTCGTCGGTCTTGAGGGGGGTGCAGGCTTCGGAAACCTGGGATCTGGAATCGTGTTTCCGCAAGGACATTGGAGGTGCTGCGGTGTTTTCTCGAGCCTGATTCACAGGATCCATTTCTGATCAACATGATTTTTCCGTAAAGGAATGGCCCTCCAGTCAAGATCATGTCGATCAGAATGGAAATCATGTCGATCAGGGTCGAAAGACTTGCCGCATCCGTTTGTTTGCCCTTTTGGCTGCGGCTTTGCGCCTTGGGATTTCTGACATGATCGAGGCGGAACACCTCTCGAAGTGGTACGGGCAGGTCATCGGGCTCAATGACGTGAGCGTGACCGTCGGGGGCGGGCTGACGGCGTTGCTCGGGCCCAACGGCGCGGGGAAGACCACCTTCCTCCGCCTGATGACCGGGCAGCTGAAGCCGAGCCAGGGGTCCATCCGTCTCTTCGGCGAACCCGTCTGGAACAACCGCCGCGTGCTGGCGCGGATCGGCTTCTGCCCGGAGGAGGACGCCTTCTACGGGCATCTTACCGCCCTGCAGTTCGTCACGACGCTCGCCCGCATCTCCGGCCTGCCCCGCGGCGAGGCGGCGCACCGCGCAGCCGAGACCCTCGAGACGGTGGGCATGGGCGGGGCCCTGCACCGGAAGATCCGGGGATTCTCCAAGGGCATGCGGCAGAGGACCAAGTTCGCCCAGGCCATTGTGCATGACCCGGACGTGGTCGTTCTGGACGAACCCCTCACGGGAACCGACCCGGTGGGGCGGCGGGACCTGCGGGATCTGATCGGGGGGCTCGCGGACGCCGGCAAGCAGGTGGTCATCTCGAGCCACGTGCTCTACGAGGTCGAGGCGCTCACCGAGACGATCGTGCTGATCCACCGCGGGCGCATCGTGGCCTCGGGCAACCTCCACGAGATCCGGGATCTCATGGACACCTACCCGCATCGCATCCGCATCCGGTCGGCGGACGGCCGGGGCCTCGCGTCCGTCCTGGTCGAGCGGCCGCACGTCGTGGGTGTGGAGGTCGCCTCCTCGGGCGAGACGCTGACCGTCCAGACGCAGGACCCGGGGGCCTTCTTCGCCGAGCTGCCGGGCCTGGTTCTGGACAACGGGGCGGAGGTGCGGGAGATGTACTCCGAGGACGACAACCTCGACGCCGTGTTCCGGTACCTGGTTTCGGGAGGTGGGGGATGATCGGAGCCTTTCTCGCCGTCGCGGGCCTCGAGGTGCGGCAGGTCCTTCACGGGAAGAAGGTGCTGGCGGCGGCGCTCCTGGTCGCCGGGGCGGCGTGCCTCGGTTACCTGGTGCGCCGGTTCGCCCGGGATCCGGGGCCGGAGACCTGGCCGCTCCTCTACCTCTTCATGATGACCTTCCTCTTCCTCCACACGCTGGCCATCCTGATCCCCCTGCTGCTCTCCACCTCGCTGATCCGGGAGGAGACGGACGAGGGGACACTGGTCTACCTCTTCACCCGGCCCCTGCAAAGATCCCTGGTCCTTCTCGCCAAGTTCGTGGCGTCGCTGTTGATCTCGCTTCTCTTGATCGTCGCGGGCATGAGCCTCTTCCACCTGGGCTTCACCCTGCCCGGCCGGCCGGAAGGCGTGGCGTACGACTGGGCGGGGGCGCTGGGCGGCTTCCTGCGGGCCGGCGTGCTGGGCGTTCTCGCCTACAGCGCCGTGTTCACCTTCGTGGGACTGGTCTCGAAGCGCGCCCTGATCTTCGGGATCGCCTACGGGTTCCTGAGCGAGTTCCTGCTCACGCTCGTGCCCGCCGTCATCCGGAAAGCCACCCTCATGCATTACATCCGCTCGATCGCCCTGTCCCGGACGGGCACCGTGGGCGATCAGGACATGGACCGCGTCCTGGGCCTCGCCGACCTCACCGGGCCCACCCTCTCGGCCTCCACGCTCCTCGGCGCGGCGGCCTGCTTCCTCCTGCTCTCGATGGTGCTCGTCTCCGTCCGCGAGTTCGCCGAGTACCGCGGCGCCGAGGCGAGCTGAGCCCTGCGCGCTGTCACCGAAGACAGATTTCAGATTTCAGCCGGAGGAGCGGGGACGTGTAGGGATTGTAGATTGTAGATTGGGGATTTTAGCGGCGGCTATCTCCTACCCACCCACGCAACCACGCAACGCAAGCCGGCCGGCACTCCCTTGTTTGTGGGAGGCGTGTGTCCCGGGCCACACGGACACACGGTCCGGGACCACGGCGATCCCGCCTTCGTGCCTTCTTGCACCGCGAAAGCCTCTCCGCCTCCTCCGATTGCAAAGACGGGTGCAGTCCTGTACTCTTTCCTCGGGGACGCGAACGTCCCTATCCCGGCGATCCAGGCCCTTTTCCTTGTCTGCGCGCCATGGCTTCCACGGAATCGAACCGGCACGGCGATTGTTTCACCAGCCACGAGGTGTCCAGGGTCTGCGGCGTGGCGCCGATCACCGTGGGCCGGTGGATCCGCGCGGGCAAGCTGAAGGCGTTCCGGACGGTGGGCGGCCACCGCCGGATCCTGCGCTCGGATCTCGAGGCGTTCATGGAAGCGTTCGGGATTCCGGGCGATCTCGGGCGCCGGTCGGAGAAGACCCGGCGCGTGATGGTGGTGGACGACGACGAGATCATGGTGAAGGTGCTCCGGGAATTGATCGGCACGCTGGACGGCGCCTGGGAGGTGAAGGGGGCGGGCGACGGGTTCGAGGCGGGGCGTCTGGTGGAAACGTTCGAGCCGGCGCTGGTCTTTCTGGATCTGATGATGCCGGGCATGGACGGCTTCGAGGTGTGCCGCCGCATCAAGTCGGATGCCCGCACGGAGCACACCGAGATCGTGGGCATCACCGGCTACTTCACCGAAGAGAACCGCGAGAAGCTCAAAGCCTGCGGGGCCATCGACCTCTACCGCAAACCCATCGACCTCGAGACCCTGCAGGAGATCCTCGAGCAAATCTTCAGCCCGGCCTCCGAGACGAGCCGCGGGTGACGGCTGACTTCTGCGGTTGGAGTCTCAGGTGGGCCCGAGCGTAGCCGATCGCTTCCCTCCGCGCCCGGGTGTAGCCGTCGGCTACGTTCGCCTTCCCCGCTCGTGTCCTTTCGCGGCCTTTCTCGACGGCACGGGAGTTGCTTTTTCGCCTGGGCCGGGCTTTTGTCGATGGCGCAGACCGTCCTGGGTCCGGCGGCTCTTTCATCCGGACTTTCGGGGGATGCGATGGACGGATCCGGAATCGTTTCGCGGCGCGGAGTCCGAGTGGCGTGGATGGCGGTCGCCCTCGGCCTGCTGGGTCCGGCTCTTCCCGCGCTGGCGGGCGGGGAGGCGGTTTCCGAGACGCGTCCCGACGTGACCCGTACGTCGTCTTCCTCGGCAACGGACCTTCCCCTGCGTCTTTCCGGGGTCGTGGAAGCCGGTTTCCTGTCGGTGCTGAAGCACGAGGCGAAGTTCGGCCGGGACGGCACCGTCTTCGATTACCGGTCGGAGGGGGGGCAGGACACGCTGTTTTTCGTGAAGCGCTTCTCGGCGGAGCTGGAAATCGACGAGAGCCACGTCGTGACCTTCCTCTACCAGCCGCTTCGCCTGGAGACCGCGGTGGAGCTCGACCGCGACGTCCGCGTGGACAGTCTCGATTTTCCGGCGGGCACGACGGTGGATCTCCTCTACGATTTTCCCTTCTACCGCCTGGGCTACGCCTGCGATTTCCTCGGAAGCGGGCCGGACGTCCTGGCTGCAGGGCTCGCCTTGCAGATCCGAAACGCCCGCATCTCTTTCCGGTCGGCCGACGGGACGCGGTTCCGCGACAACCGGGACGTGGGCCCCGTGCCTCTTCTGTCCCTGCGGGGCCGGTGGTCGCTGCATGAGCGCGTCTGGCTGGCGACGGAAATCGACGGGATCTACGCGCCGGTGAGCGTTCTCAACGGGTCCGACACCGAGGTGGTGGGCGCCCTGCTCGACGCCTCGCTTCGGGCCGGGGCCGTGTTCGGCGCCGTGGAGTGCTTCGCGAACGTCCGCTACCTCGGCGGAGGCGCGGTGGGGGACAGCGGGGACGACGATTCTCCCGACGACTACGTGCGCAACTGGCTCCACTTCTTCGTCTTCAGCCTCGGGCTGAGGGTGCGGGTGTAAGGCCCCGGACACGGCGTCCCCGCGAAACGCTCTTCTCGGTCTTGACAGGCGCGAGAGAGTTCATACAATAAGTATGAATAATATTATTAACCTTGGGGGGGCGCCATGCGCGTATCCATCTCGATGCCTGATCGACTCGTGCGGGAGATCGACCGGCTGGCCGGCAAGGCGGGGGTTAGCCGCAGCCGGTTCATCTCGAAGGGCCTAGAAATCGTTCTTCGCGCGCAGGCGAGGAAACGTCTCGTCCGTGCTTTCGACGACGTGTTTTCGGACCGGAGGGTGAGGGAGGCGCAGGAGGCGGAGGCGGATCTGTTCGATTCGCTCTCTCTTGACGAGGATCGCTGGTGATCCGGCAGGGAGAGATCTACTGGGTGGACTTCGCCGGCCGAAGGGGATCGCGGCCGGCCGGCAAGCGGCCGGTCGTGGTCCTGCAGTGCGATGCGATCAACCGCACGGCCATTTCCACGGTCGTGGTCGCGGCGATCACCTCCAATCTGAAGTACCGGTCCCTGCCAACCAGCGTGGAGCTTTCGAGGCGCGAAGCGGGCCTTCCGAAGCGCTGCCTGGTCAACCTCACCCTCATCCGGACCCTGGGCCGCAAGGACCTCGGGAAGAGGATCGGCCGGCTCGGCGAGGCGCGGCTCCTCGAGATCAAGGCGGGCCTTTCGGTCCTGTTCGAGATGGAGGGGGCCATGCGATGAGGGCCAGGTCGAAGTGGATTGGGGGATTGTAGATTCCAGATTGCACCGCCCCTTCACGGCGCCTCCCACAAGAGGCATGGCGTTTCTGAAATCTGAAATCCCTTTTCTGCAACCTCTTCCTCAAATCTCACCCGCCCTGGCCGAGGTGAAGGACCCGCACCTCGGCGCCGTCGGGCACGGGCGTCGATGGGTACTTCTTCTTGGGGACGTGCCGGCCGTCGACCGTGACCACCAGCATCGGAAACGTGTACTTCATCTTCCGGATCACGTCCGCGACGGTCATGCCCTCTTCCCACTCCACCGACCTGCCGTTGACCTGGATCATCATGAAAATCCCAACACCTGATCAAGATCATAAAGGAGCAAAGCCACAAATAAAAAGCCTGAGCTACAAAGACACCAGGATACGAAGAAGACACCAAAAGAATACGAGGTCAAACGCAAAGGACGCAAAGGTGGGATCAAGACACTGATTTCATCGGAACTGCCTTGGAGGGCGAGGGTCCCCCCGAGCCAAAACGTAGGCGGCTCGCCGGAAGGCTCGCCTCCAATTTCTCTGATCTTTTTGTGTGAATCTGCTGCGGGCTGGAAGCCCGCGCCCCGACCGCGGCTACGGCTGAAATCTGAAGGCCCTTCGACTTCGCTCAGGACGGTGGTGAGCCTCGTCGAACCGCTGGAATCTGAAATCCCTACGCGTCCTCGCTTTACCCTAGGTCCCCGGGAATTTCTCCACGACCTCCAGCAGCTCGGGGAAGTCGATGCCCAGCGCCTTCAGCTTCGCTTTCGTGGGCACGGCGTCCGGCGTCCAGCCGCGGCGCTTGTAGACCGCGTCCATGAGCTGCTCGTACTGGTCCTCCCGGAACGCGCGAAGGGCCGCGATCTTCTCCGCCGTTGATTTCCCCTCCGGGTCGAAGCCGACCTTCTCGCGCAGCTGCGTATCGTAGCGCTCCGAGCGCGACTCGTATTCCTCGGCCGTGACCGGGCCCATGGCCCGGTAGGGGATCCGGTCGTCCTTGCGTGTCCCGTACCCCATGCGCAGGTTGAACACCCGCTGGAAGTTGAAGACGCGCTCCGAGTCCTCGATCAACCTCTCCTTGTCGAAGGGGCGGCCGGTCATGCCGGCGTAGTAGTTGACGTAATTTTCCACGTGCTCGGGGATCTTCTCGGGCTCGTCGGTCAGGGCGTTGTCCGGCGGCTGGATGTCGTTCCAGAGCAGCTTGCACAGCCCGTTGAGCCCGAACCACGTCCTGAACAGCGGGAAGTAGTGCAGCCCCTCGGCCTTGTCCTCGAACGTCGGCAGGAGGTTGGAGACCTGGTCCATGAAGATCAGCCACGCCTCGTCGTGCTGCGGGCCCTTGTTGGCCATCCCGTAGCCCCCCTGCTGGGCCAGGGATTCCTTGGTCACGTACTCGGAGAACTCCAGCCCCTTGGTCTCCATGCCGATGTCGTCGAGGAAGCCGGGGTCGCCCCATCCCTCTTCCTTGAACCGCTTCTTGAGGTTTCGGATCCCCTTGCCGAAATCGGCCGGGAACCCCTTCTCGCCCCGGCCCAGGCGGTGGAGCAGCTCCAGCGCCTGGTCCGCCCGTCCGAACGTGAGCTCCAGCCCGCCCGTCTTGGAGGCGTCGAGGATGCCGTTCTCGAAGCATTCCATGACGAAGGCCAGCGCCGTGCCGAAGGAGATCGTGTCGATCCCGTAGTTGTCGCAGTAGAGATTGATCTCCGCGAGTGCGTCGGGATCCAGGATGCCGAGGCTGGGCCCGCAACCGGCCAGCGTCTCGTACTCGGGCCCGTCCACGGGAACCGGTTTCCCCTGGAAGGGGCCGGTCTTGGGCCGGAAGCCGTCGATGCCCTTGGCGCAGGCCAGCGTGCAGCCGAGCCAGCAGCCGTCGGGGATGTTCTGGGTGAAGTAGCGCTCTTTCCACACGGGCGCGCGCATCGCGTCCGCGTCGGGGTGACTGCCGAACTTGAAATTGTGCGTGGGGAGAAGGTCGTAGTCGTTCATGATGCCGAAGAGGAACGAGGTGCCCCACTTGCGCATGCCCGACTGCTCGTCGTCGTACATGGCCACCTCGCGGTTGACGCGCATGCCGTATTTCCGGATGCGGTCGGGATCGGCGGGGTTGTTGGGGTCGCCCTCGAGCCGGATGGCGCCCGTGGGGCAGATGTAGGCGCAGGTCCCGCACCCGATGCACGGCTCGGAGGTCAGATCGGTTCGCATCACCACCCGGCGAGAGTCGCCCTTGCCGGAAAAGGACAGAACATTCTCCATGACCACCTCGCGGCAGGCCCGAATGCACAACCCGCAGAGGACGCACGTGACCTCGCGCTCGTCGCGAAGGGGGTGCTTCTCCGCCGGCTCCACCGCCCCGTAGAGGTCGGCGAATCGGCGCAAGGCCGGAACGTTCGGCCACCTGGAGAGGAGTTTCTCCACCGCGGCACGCCGCGCCGCCATCGTCGCGTCCGAGTCGTGGAGGATCTCCATCGGCTCGCGAACCCGGTACGTGCATGCGGGAACGATGCGATTCTTCCCCCCCAGCACGATCTCCGTGACGCACGACTTGCAAACCCCGTAGGGGGAGACCATGGGGTTAAAACACAGCGTCGGGATCTCCACGCCCCCCGCTTTCGCCGCCTCTAGGACCGTGGTCCCCGGTTCGACCTCGATCGTTTTCCCGGAGATGGTCACTGGAATCATGGTCTTCTCCTTCGCCTAGGTTCTTCGGGATTTGTCTCGAAGGCTATTTCTTCTTCTTGGCGGTCTTCTTCTTGGCGGGTCTCTTTATCGCGGGTTTCTTCCTGGCCGTTTTTTTCTCGGAAGGCTTCTTCTTGTCAGGTTCTTTCTTGGCGGGCGGTTCCTCTGAAACGGGCGGGAGAGGCGCTTTGGCGGGAAGCGGGGCCTCTTCGGCTTCAGCCGCGGAAGGAAGGGCGCTGACGATGGTCCACTTGGGCCTCCATCCCGATTTCCTCACGACGAGCGCCTTGATCTTCTTGTGCCGGAAGACCGTTCCCGTGCCGCCCCGCCCCGCCTGCTTGAGGCGGATCGATTTCCGGCGCCAGTCCCAGTAGGAGAAGTTCAGGCAGCCCATCCAGGTGTGCTCCGCGCCGGGGCCGGCCGAGACCGTGGAGACGTACTGCCGGTCGGCCTCGTCCCGGGCGAACATCGCGTGCAGCTGTTCCGCCACCACGTAGCTGTCCGAGGGGCCCTCGGGGGCCTCCTCGACGGTGACGACCCGGTCGTTTCCTTCCACCGCCACGATCACGTCCCGTTCGGCCTGGCCCTTGACCTCCAGGGCGTCCCAGCCCGAGAACTTGAGGATGGGGCCGAAGTGTCCGCCGACGTTGGAGTCGATGGGCACGCCGGTGGCCGGCGCGAGGGTGACCACGATGGACTTGCCCGAGCCGGGGAACTGCATCGTTCCCCCCAGGGGTCCCGAGGAGATGACGATCGCGTTCTCCGGATCGTCCCACGTCGTCTCGGGGGTCACGGCGTCCCAGAGGAGCTTGAGCCCGAAGCCCCGGCCGCCGATGAACGTCTCCTTCATAATCTCGCTGACCGGTCTGGCTTCGATCGTGTTGGCCGAGAGGTCGACGTGAAGCGTCCGGTTCGCGTAGCCCCGCTCGACGCGGAGGTCCGGATACTCGAAACGGGCGAGGACCCGGCCGCGGGCCGGGGCCTGGGTGAGGAAGATCTGGGACATAGAGGGCTCCCTTGCTTGACGCAGATGCATCTCGTCTCGCGCCCGCGTTGACGGGCCGAAACGGATTGTCATCTCCTTCTCACGCGCTGTCAAGGGAAGTCGGAACGCGAGTACGGATTCGGTGGACGCATCCTCGTACGACCCTGAGAACGCGGAAGAACAACCGCAAACGCTGAGAATCTTTCTCGGTTGGATAGCACCAGCGAACGGTTCGATACGAGCGTATCGTCCGGAAAATCTATGGTTTCCGCGCTTGGGGGGGGGTAGAATCGATTTTTCATCGAAACGCAAGAGAGATAAGGGAGGTTGTCATGTCCATACGGCGTGGTTCATCGCGGTGGTTCGCTTCCCTGGCGGTCCTGCTGGCGCTCCTGGCGCTGGGCGCCTTCGTGGCGCCCGTCGGTTGCGGCGGAAGCAGCGGCGGATCCTCGAAAAAGGGGAAGAAGAAGGGGGGCAAGAAAGGGGACAAGAAGGGGGACGAGGAGAAAGGCGGCGGCGAAGGCGGCGGCGGGGCCTCGGACACGGACATCGAGATCGAGCTCGTCAAGGACCAGTTCAAGGGCGTTCTCAACGAGTACATGCAGGGGAACACGGGGCTGGCCGAGCTCGAGGTGGCCGTCGAGAACGCGCAGAAGAAGATCGAGGAGCTCCCCGCCGGCGACTGGGTGGAAGAGTTCAAGACCGCGCCGTGGGGGCTGAACAACGCCATCGTGGAACTCTGCAAGCAGAAGTGGTTGCCCGTCGCCGTCCAGTGGGCGGAAAGCCATCCCGAGAACATCGAGGAGGGAAAGGCGAAGATCCGCGAGGTGGCGGCCCGCCTCGAGGACATCCCCCGGGACCGGCTGGCGAAGACGAAGCACCTGGACTACCAGGCGACCTACGACGAGGTGATGGCGAAGATCGACAAGTCGTTGAAATCGGTCGAGACGCTGGGCGAGATGGTCCGCCGGACGCCCCCCTCCATGCCCGTCAATCTCGTGGACCGGGAAGGGAAGAACTGGATCGAGGAAGGCCCCGTGGAGGCGACCTTCTCCGCCGGACGCCTGATGCTCGAGGGCAAGGGCGCCGGTGCCCGGATCACCGCCACCCACTACTACCTGAAGGACTTCGATTTGCGGGTGACCTTCACCATCCAGCGCGGCGGGCTGGACTTCCTCCTGCGCGTCCTGCCGGGGAAGAACAGCGTCTTCAACGGCGGGTTCAGCAAGGACCAGCTGCCCGATCCCGAAGCGCCCTTCACCATGATCATGCAGGTGCGGGGCAACAAGGTGAACTTCCTGGACACGGAGGGGCGCGACCTCTACGGGGAGCCGATCGTCTCCGACCGCGCGCCGGCGGGCGGCGGCATCGGCATCCAGCTCCGGGGACGGGACTCCTCGGTCATCATCCAGGAGATGATCGTGGAAGCGAAGTAGTCCCTCCGGATGTGAAAAAGTTCCACTTCTTTCGTTCCGTCGGGATCGGAATCCCCGTGGGCTGTGGGTACGTCCCAGCGCGAACGGAATCCAGGTTGGGTCCCATGAGAGGGGTAGGGGCGGGCCCGTGTGCCCGCCCTGGACGTACTATTTTTTCAAGGCGCGGTCGAACCGTTTGTAGATCTCCATGCCCAGCCTCCGCATGGACGCCCGCATGGCGTTGAAGGTGGAGCCGGACATCCACTTCAGGCGGGTCGCCGCGAGCACCTTGCCCGTCTCGTCCACCAATCCCGCCGTCACCTCGAAGTGCGTCCGCTTCCCCTCCACCTCCTGGTGGAGAACGACCACGAGCAGGCGGGCGGGCACGCGGGGTGCGAGGCGTTTCTCCCTCGCCTGCTCCCCCGCATACGCGGCCAGCTCCGCCCCGCGCCCCCGGTCGTGGGTGCCGCCGGTGAGACGCATGTCGAAGCACCCGAGCTGCTCGAGGCCCTCCCACATCCGTTCCGACAGTTCCCGGCCGGTCCAGCGCACGGGCGAGCCGCCCCAGGACTCGTAGTCCACGCCGAAGCCCTCCGCCCCCCGGAAACGGGACTTCAGGCCCTTCTCCAGGTTGCTCTCCAGTTCCGCGGCGGCGTTCCTCTGCCCCTCGATGACCACGGGCAGGATGGCGATGGGGTCGCGGGCGAGGTCCAGCGCGGGAACCGGGTGGGGGACCAGCGCCTCGAGGGGACGCGTCCGCTTGTGCCTCGATACGAGGGACCGGAACCTCGACCGCCTCGAGACGGCCTCGAACACGAGGTCGTCCTGCGCGTCCCGGGCCAGGGTGCTGAACCCGAGCTTCGCCTCCAGCGCGAAGGCGTCCTCGAGGCTCTCGAAGCATCCCTCCTCGTCCTCCCGTTGCGCCTGGATCCGGGCCTTCTCGAACAGGATCCGCGCGGCCAGCAGCGGGGCGAGATCCCGCGCGGCCTCGGCGCCGTGCTGAAGGGCCTTTACGGCCTCGTCCTTCCGCCCCAGCGAGGAGAGGGCGCGGCCTTCCCCGTAGCGCGTGGAGCCCAGGAGCACCGCGTCCATGGGGTCCTTCTCGTGGAGGGTTAGGGCCCTGCGGTAGGCTTGAAGGGCCTTGTCGGTCTTCGGAGGCCTGAGATGGAAGAGATAGAGGTCGCCGATGCGCAGGAACGCTTCGGCCACGTCGGGAAGGTCCTTGGCCAGGGCTTCGAGTTTCCGCGCAGCCTCCTCGTCCTGGCCCTTCTGGATGAGGCTCTCCACCTCGGCGATCCGGCGGAAGGCGTGGCGGCGGGCGATTTTCTTGTAGAGGGTCCCGGCGATCTCCTTCTTGTCGGACATGACCACGGCCTGGGCGGAGCCGAAGGTACGGGGGCGCTGCTTGTGGAAGAGCAGCTGCACGAACGATCCCCACGACTTGCAGGCGTCCTCGTCCGGGTAGCCGATGAAGATGATGTTGACCTGCTCGCCTGCGGCGTCGATGCCCTGGACGTCCAGCGTCAGGCCTTCCTTGCCCTGGGCCACGGCCTCGAAGGCCTTCTTCAGCTTGGTCACCTCCTCGGTGTCGACCTCCTTGGGCAGGGTCGTCCAGCCCGGCGGCAGGTCGGAAGCCCGAAGGCGAAGGGGGCTGACCGCGCGGAAGGCCTGACCGCCGAGGGCGGGCGACGCGAACGCGCCGAAGCCGAGGAGTATGAGACCGAGCAGACCCGAGACACGCATCCTTGCCTCCCCTACTTGCCGATGATTCTCAGCTTGCTGTCGTTCCAGAGCAAAACGAGTGTATAGTGCGCCGTGATCCAGGCGGGGCCGAGGCCGCGATCCGTGTTGTGGTGGAGCTGCTGGGATTCCTTGGTGGGCCGGGCGGAGAAGGACCCGTCCGGGCACCGCGCGGCCATGAACTCGTCGCGGAAGGTGTTCATGTACGCCTTCCACGTCTGCCGGCCCTCCATCTTGGCCGCCATGGCGCCGCTCAGGAGGTGCATGCACGGCGAGACGTGGCCGCCGATCAGCTTGTCCATGTTCCGCCGGAAGTAGGACTTCATCTTCCCGAAGAAGGGGTGCCGGTCCAGCTTCAGGGTGTGGAAGGCGATGATCGCGCCGGCCGTCCGTCCCGCGTCGCCGAACCCCTGCTGGCCCGGGCGCGTGCTGTACCCCACGCCGCCGTCGCCCGCGCTGGTGGCGACGATCCACTCGATCGCGCGGTCGACCGGCTCCTTCGGGACCTCGACGCCCAGCCTCTGCGCCGCCCCCAGCGACGTCAGGCAGAAGTTCGAGACGATCTCCAGCTCCACGTAGTTGAGCGCGTTCGGCCCTCCGGGCCCGTGGCCCCACCCCCCGCTGGTTTCCTGGTTCTTCACGATCGCCGCGCACAGTTCCTTGATCTTCTCGAGCAGCGCGGGATTGCCCGTGGTCTTGTACGCCTCGGCCAGGAGCCAGGGAGCGTAGCCCACGTTCCAGTTCACCTGGCTCATGTTCCCCTTGCCCGTCATCCTCGATTTGAAGACGGATTCCTTTCCCGCGTTGCGCATCACGTATCCCACCGCCTTCTCGATGGGCTTTCCGAAGGGACCCTGCCCCGGTACGCTGCCCGACGCCAGGAACGCGAGTCCCGCGACCGTCGTCACCGCCACCTTGCCGTTGATGCCCCCCGTGAAGCACTCGAAGGAGCCGTCTCCGGACTGGTGGTCGGCGAGATACTTCAAACCCGCCATGGCGGCCGCCTTGCACTTCTTGCAGCGGGAGGGACACGTCCGGGAATGGGGACCCGTCCGGCGCATCTTGAACGCGACCTTCTGGGGGCGCCCCCCGCGAAGGACCGTGAGCTTGAGAATCCCGGTGCGGGAAGCCTCGGCCGCTTCCACCGCCCGGGAGAAGAGGTGGACGGGATCCTCCCGCTTCGGAAACGGGCGCCCCCCCGCCGTGAGGATCACGTCCCCCTTCCTCAAGTGCCCCGCGGCCGGGGTCTTCTCGTCCACGCGGTCGACGCGGATGGCCGGCGCGCGGCCCGCCCCCGCTTCCTCGGCCTGCTTGGCGTCGAGCGGCGTACCGGCCGCGCCGGTGGGCCCCAGATTGAAGAAATCATCTCCGCGACCCGGCATCTTGGGCATGCCCTGGCCCCATACCACGCCGGAAACGCCGAAAAGCCAAACCGCGAACACCGATCCTCGTATCCAGTTCCTCATGGCTTCGACCTCCCCCTGGCAAATGGAATGCGAAGCGACTTCAGATCCTCGCCGAACACCCGCACGGCATACCCCGCGCCCGGTGCCGGGTGCGTGAGAACCTCCTTCAGCTCGGCGCCGGTCACCTCCCCGTTCTCGTCCAGGTCCGCCTTGCCCGCCAGCGCCGCCGTGAAATCGGGCAGGAACGCGCGCGTCCCCGACGCCCCCACGCGATTCACCACCACCACCATCCCGCAACCCGGAAGAACCGCGTCCCGCAGCGTTCCGAAGAGCTCGTTCTCGAAAGCGGGCGGCTCCCCCGCCCCCCGGGTGCGCGGGCCGCCGGTGAAACCGGCGTCCAGCACGAGCACGACGCGACCCGCCGCGCTCCGCGACGCCGCCCCGGCGAGATCCGCGACGGACAGCGACCCCGTCGACTGACCCGGCGTCGAGTCGTAGGCCAGCAGGGCGTGTACCGCGCCCTTGTCCGTACGCACCACGTCGCCGTACCCCGACAGGTAGACCAGCACCGTGTCCTGCGAGACCGGACGCTTTACCAGAATCTCCTCCAGGCGGCGACGAAGCCTATCGAGCGAGGCCTCGTCATCCAGAAGGAGCCCCACCTGGTCCGGCCGCACGCCGCCCAGATCGGGATCGGCGAGGAAACGGGCCAGCGAACGCGCCTCGCGGCGCGGGGCCTCGAGATTGTGGAGCGCGAGCGATTCGTACTTGGAGAGCCCGACGCACAGCGCATGGGTGACGGCGCTGAGCGCGCTCACCTCGCCCGACACCACGCGTTCCCGGAAGTCGCCGGCGAGCCAGCGGGCGAGATCGATCTGCGCCTTCCGGATGCCGGGCCCCAGCGTCTCCCGCGCGACGGCCCTCCAGTTCCCGTCGGAAAAGACGCCCGGCGCGAGAAGAATGCCCAGGGGAAGCCATCCCCGCTGCCAGTCGTCCAGATCCCGCGTCACCTTCACGCTGGCGGTATGCGAGCCCAGGCGGCGGCTCGACCGCACGCTCGCCACCGTGCCTTCCAGGTGCACCGTCGCCGAGTAGGTCTCGTCCGGAACCCACCAGGCGGGAAAGACCAGGGCCGCCCACAAGAGGAGGTTGGGGACGAACCAGCCGTTGCGGCCCTCGTAACGCGTCTCGAGACGGTGAAACGTCAGGCGGAGGACGAGGTCCGTCCCGGGAGGCGGATCGGCGCCGGGAACGAGGAGGGACACCTCCTTGAACACGCCCGCCGTTTCGAGAATGTCCACCATGTCGGAGGCCACGCGGAACGATTCCAGGCCGGCCGGCGGATCGCCCGCCAGATCCATCTCCAGGGGCGCCACCCCCACCGCAAGGGCCAGCGGCTTCCGGTTTGCATCGCGGAGGGCGAGGACCTCGGGGTCGCGATCCGGTGCGGGCATCTCCAGCGCGGTGCAGGAGGCGAGAAGGAGAAGAAGGCCGGGAATCGTTGCGCGTCGCATGACCCCCTCGAACAGAGACACCCGGGACGAGGCTCGCTGTCTCAAGAATATCGCTTTCGCCGGAAGGGAGCAACCGGGTAGCGAAAACGAGCGTTTCGCGGTGTACGTAGGTCATGTCCCTCCCTTCCTTTTCGTAGCTCACCTTCATGGAAATACCCCAGGGTGACCATCGAATTTCAAGTCCTCAGGGGGGTGCACGGGTTTTTTC
>Ga0180434_10000318_pt1 | contig 71316 bp, 59 predicted proteins | sample SS_ome_7_FD_132453 | JGI IMG/M metagenome (GOLD analysis project Ga0180434, IMG submission 132453) | Hypersaline lake sediment archaeal communities from the Salton Sea, California, USA - SS_1_D_2 metaG | ecosystem: Environmental > Aquatic > Non-marine Saline and Alkaline > Hypersaline >...
ACTGCTGACAAGAAATATCCCGAGGAAGAGAAACAAACAAATTTTTAAATTTTTCATTCTTTCTCCTTTTTTTATCCTTTTGAGGATAACAGAAATTTGTTGGCATTTTATCCTGCCAACTTTTCAAAACTTCGGAGTATCGCCTTTGTAGACGAACTCCACCTTTTACCTTACTGTAATTTTCTAATAAATTTGCCCTTCTTTCACCTCCTTTTTTCATGTTCTTCATGTTCGATTCATTAATATGCAACATATATGCCATTTGTTTGCTTTTTTTGTTTACTATATTATTTTCAATGATTTATAATAATTTATATGATTAAGGAATCCCATATAAATCCAATCTTTTGAATAAATCCAATTTTTTGAATAGAAAACCGAAATCTATTCCTCGCTCTCACTTATTCGGGAATAAAATGATGTCTTGAATAAAACAGGAATCCTCTGAAGTTCTTTTTTAATCAGCATGCTTTTTTTATTTCCAAATATCACGGATCGCCCGTTCATCCTTTTTTATTTCATCCCTCAGCAAGCCTTGGAGCTGGGCAAGAATATCTGATTTTTTTGGGGCAAGGTTGATTTTCTCGTAAGGGTCTTTAGCGATGTTATACAGCCGATCTGAACGATCCTTTCCAGGCATCTGCTGGCGAGCCCATTCTGTATCTCCCATTCTTACCAGCTTCCAATCGCCAAACCGGAGAGCCTTCATCCCCCCATCGTAACAGATGTAAATGGTTCGTGGTTTGAGCTTTTCGATATTTCCATTCAACAGAGGCCAAATGTTCATTCCATCCCAATGAGGATTTCCTTTTGGCTGATATCCAGCCAGATGCATGAAGACCGGCATCCAGTCCACCGCAGAAATAGGTTCGGTTACCTTATTTGACGGCAATCTGCCTTTCCAGTACACAAAGGCGGGGACCCGTATGCCTCCTTCGTAAGTGGTGGATTTTTCTCCACGTAAAGGCTTATTTGATCCCACGGCATAAGAAATCAGCGGGGGGTCGCCTCCATACTGATGTCCTTCAGGCCCTTTGGGATAAAAACTTCCGTTATCTGAAAAAAAGATCACCAGAGTATTCTCAAGAAAACCCAATCGATCCACTTTTTTGATGATTTTTTGGATAGCACTATCCATATGACTGACCATAGCTGCATATCGGCGTTTGGATTCGTTAATTTTGGGATCTTCATCAAATTTTACATCCTGATAAGAGTCCATCCATTCTTGAGGAGCCCCGATCGGGGTATGAACTGCTGTAAACGGCACATACAGAAACCAGGGTTCTTTTTGATCAGCAACCCACCGGATCGCTTCTCGAGTGATCAGATCTGTGGTGTGTCCCTTTTGATCGATCCGTTTCTCATTTCGATGCCAAGTACGCTGGAATTGACCCTTCCTATAGGTATGGCTGTAGGGATGGCAAGCCCCAGTCATATTGCCGTAGCTGTGATCAAAACCATACTTACGAGGTCCATGCTCATAATCAGAACCCAAGTGCCATTTTCCGGATAGACCGGTAGAGTAACCGCACCTTTTGAAGTTGGAGGCTATGGTCGGCGTATCCAGGGGCATAACAGGATTATTGGTTGCCGCATAAACCCCGAATCGGCTTGAATAACGCCCGGTTATCAAAGACAAGCGTGTGGGCGTGCACTGGGGCCATACATAATGCTGATCCAATTCCACGCCATTCTGGACCAGGCGATCAATGAAAGGTGTGCGGATTTGGGACCCATGATAACCCACATCTCCCCAGCCCATGTCATCCACCACAAATAAAAGAATGTTCGGTCCAGAGCGGATTTTGGGCAGCCTCATCAGTCCCCCTAATCCGAATACCGCGGCTATAGGGGCTGATTTGAGAAATATTCTTCGATGCATTTTTTCCATGACCTGGGTTCTTTGACTCTTTTCTTTATAATTTGCCCGCATCTTTCAAGATTTGAAGAACACCTTTCTTCTTCATAAAAGCTTCAATGTCCTCAACCTCTCGAGGAATCCCTGCTGAAAGATTCTCAAAGCCGTGTTCAGTAATAGCTACGGTGTCTTCCAAACGGATACCTATTTTTTTTTCCGGGTAGGAAATGCCGATATCGCAGGCAAACACAAACCCTGGCTTAAGAACTTCATCAGGTCCTTTAAAACCTGATGTGACATCATGGGTGGCTAATCCGATCATATGATTGTAGCCCCCGTATCTTATTTCTCCCCGGTATTGGCGGGAAGAAGAGTCTATTCCTTCTCTTTCCAGGTATTCTTTTACTTTTTGGCCGATTTCCCGGAAAGTAATGCCCGGAGCATAATTCTCCTGACAAACATTCCTTATACCCAAAGCAACTTCATAAATCCGGCGCTGTTCAGGAGAAAAATGGCCATTGGCTGGGAAGGTTGAGGAGATGTCTGCATGATAATACCCGAAATCCGGGCCAGCATCCAAGATAATGAAGTCCCCGTCTTGAAGGATGCGATCATGGACATGATAATGGCCGTAAGCATGATTTTTTCCTGACATTAGAATGATGTAAAAGGCAAGGTCTCTAGATCCTTTTGATTGACATATAAAATCAAAGACCGCGGCTAGCTCCTGTTCCGAAACATCCGGTCGAGTGGACTGCATCACAGCCTTATGAGCTAGAACGCCGATTTGAGCTGACCGGCGGAGAACATTGATCTCTGCAGGAGACTTGATCATGCGGAGCTCCCAGATAAGGGGGGAGGCATCCTTTATTTCTGCCCCCGGGAACCTTTTCTTAAGAAGGTTAACAAACTGAAATTCCCGGGTGAGGCGGCTATCCCATAAATTTAAGGTCATGTTTTCCTGCAAAACATTAAACTTTTCTCGAGTGTTTTCACGGCTGAGCTCCTGAGACGAAAAAGGAGTATAAATAATTTGATCTCCTCGAGCCAACCGGGACAACCAAGGACTTAATTCCTGGGAAGGATAAATCCTTTTAATACCCGTGTATTCTTCCGGGTTTCTCACCAAATCCAAGGACAATCCCATCCCATCAGCCTCTCTCTCCGTGATGGTAAAAAAGAGAAGGCTTTCTCCGCTATCTCCGTCCATGATCAGGGTGGCTCCTGGAATTTCGAGGCCCGTGAAATAAAAGAAATTTGTGTTTTGCAGAAAATAATAATCTCCTGGAGGATAATCTGCTCCCCGAACCACAGCAAACCCATCCGGTATCTTTTCCATCAGTCTTTGGCGTCGAGCTGCAAATTCTTCCTTTGTGAACAATTCCAATCCACTAGGAGCTACTGGGGCTTTGAGATCGGGGAGAGCATGGGTCTGGTTTGAACTCCTATTTTCCGCATTTATAGTTGAGAAAGGAAATACGGAAAAAAGAATAAATATCACCCATCCAAATATCATTAAAAAAAGGTTCAGACCCAAACAAATCTGGAAAAAATTTCTTTTTTGGAGTGATTTTTTAAAGCCTTTAAAATTTTTCATTATCATCTATAACTCCTTTCATAAGAATATTAGCCTTTTGAGCACAATGATGTCAATCCATGATTTCATAACTCGTCAAACCTATCCAGACTTTAGGAAAGCGAACCTGGAATTAAAAATGAAAAAAATAAGAGTTAGGAAAAATCATTTGATGAGGGTGACGTAAACATAAAAGGCTGTATTGACAAGCCCATTCTCTCGGCCATCAATAAGCCAAGCTTGAAGCCGGGTTTTTCCAGCCTTTAGGGGAACTCTGAAATTGACTTCTTCCACTCCTTTGGGTATTTTCTTGGACTCATCCACATCTGCCACTTTAAGGCGTGCTTGAGTGGGTTTAAAAACCTCTGCTTCCGGGGGAGCCTCTTCAAGAGCCAGGCGGGCTTCTCTGGGCCATCGTCTCACACTGACTTCATAGAGGCCGTCTCGAGCAAATTCAACCGCCCAATATCCATGGCAGGGACTGTTCCGCCGGACATGGACCTGGTCCCATCCCACTTGACCATGCAAATCATGGCTGGCTAGTTTGACCGGATTGTTCTTATTTCTTCCTAACAGTATATAGGTGTATTCGTCGAACCGTTTCGAAATATCATCCCACCATACCTCATAAAAACGTTTGAGTTCATGAACCTTGTCAGGATATCGAGAAGCTATATTCTGTCTCTGCCCAGGATCCTTTTGGATATCATAGAGCTCGGTTCCGTTTAAAAGACGCCACTGATCAGTCATAACATTATAACGGCGTCCTTTGATAGGAAGGTCCACTCTTTGATTGTGAACCAACAGCACTCGATTCATCCAAGGGCTTTCTTTTCCCTCTAAAAGAGGCTTTAAACTGTTCCCATCTATCTGAATAGAAGAAGGCATAGAAATCTCACATAAATCCAGAAGAGTGGGAAGGATGTCTATATGAGCTGAAAGTTGTCTGATATCCCTTCCCCCCTCTATTCCCGATCCCGGCCAGCGGATAAAACAAGGGACCCTGTGACCGCCCTCGTATATGGAACCTTTTTTGCCCCGCATCCCTGCATTGAAACCATCCACAGGAAAACCTTGCCTATCCAAGTCCACCCCAAAAGAAGTCCCATTATCCGTGAGGAACACCAGTATGGTATTCTCCTCCAATCTCAATGACTTGAGCTCTTTGATTAAAACCCCCATGTTTTCATCTATATTGCTGATCATGCCGTAGAAAGTGGCCCGGATATCCGGCACCTTGCCTTGATAAGGCTGGCTGTATTTTTCCGACACGTTATGGGGATAGTGAGGTGTGTTTGTGGAAAGATAACAGAAAAAGGGATGATGGCGATTTTTCCGGATAAACTTCAACGCCTCATCAAAAAAAACATCTGTGCAGTAACCTTTGTATTTTTCCAAACGGCTGTTATGTGTGTAGGTGTCATCAAAGTAGTCATTTCCCCAATAATCCGGAGTATTTCCTATGGCTCCTCCCCCGATGACCACAGATTCTTTAAAGCCTCGATCCTGAGGCCTATAAGGAAAGTTATCTCCCAGGTGCCATTTCCCAAAAATGCCGGTTTGATATCCATGATAGCTAAAAATATCAGCCAGGGTTGTTTCATCTTTGCGGAGCAGGGATCTTCCCATAATAGTGTGCCATACCCCTGTCCGGCTGGAATAGCGTCCAGTCAAAAGAGAAGACCTGGTAGGAGCACAGGTAGGATCCACATGAAAATTGGTTAAGCGAACAGATTGAGAGTACAGTCTGTCAAGATGGGGAGTTTTTAGGACAGGATTTCCATGGCAGGAAAAATCTCCATAACCCTGATCATCTGTAATAATCAAAATCACATTAGGCCTTTTAAATGGTTTTTTTCTTGTTCCAGAAAAAATTCTTTTGGAAAAAGCCATGGAAAGCGTTCCTATCCCCAATGCTTTTAAGAAATTCCGCCGTTTGTTATCTAGCGAAGACAAGCAAATCTTCCTTAATTTTATATAACAATTTTTTCTTTTTTCACTACCCTGCTTTTATCCACTTTATTCTCTAACTCTGCTGTCACTGTATATTTCCCAGGGTCCAGGTCAATGGGTATGGTGATCACGTAGCTTTGATTGAAATATTCTTCAAGATCCTCACTTTCTAAGGAGACGGGATATGTATCATGATGATACCAAACTTGCTTTCCAGAAGAATCTGTTATTTCAAGGGATAATTCAATAGTGGTTTCCAATAGATTTTCTGTTTCCTTAAACCAGATATTTGGGTAAGGAATCTTTATCTCAAGGACAATTTCTCCTTCTTGGGTTTGTTTTTTGTTCAGTTCGAATCCAAATACCACCTCTTCCTCTTTAATTTGGGGCTTTCGGTCCAGCTGAGCCCAATTGACATCCGCAAGAAGTCTGGCACTGTAGGGGTTTAATTTATAATTACCGTTCCAGTATTCATCAATAAATACCACAGGGTAAAAGCCGTAATACCAAATTTCCATGGGCTTGCTGCGGGGTGCAGGGCCTCTAGGATATGTGATTCTGTTATCAGGAGGGCCTAACAGGATATAAACTCTTCCCCTGTCTTGAAGCCAACCCGGAGTGGTTCCATCTTTAAAAAGGCGATTGGCTTCTTCAATGCGTTGGAAATATTGTTCCTTGAATTCGTTCTCATCTGTATCAGGGTCTGGATCTCTTTTCTCCCAGAACTCTTGGATGAAATCTTCTCTTTCTGAAGGGGGAATTTGGAGAAAAATTTTCCTTTCCTGTCTGGTGATAATGTATCTTGCTTTAGAAAGAAATTCCCGACCCTCAGGATCCAGATTCCTTTTTAACATGGGAGAACAACAGGATAAAACAAACCAAAAGAGAATTATGACCTTAGATATATTTCTCCCATATTTTAGAAGATGATCTGGTCTTCTTTTTATATTGACTTTCTCTGTATGGTCCCTATAAAAAATAGGTTTCATGATATTGGTTTTAATAAATATTTCTTCCAAGCCCCCAGGAAATTTTCTGCGATGACTTTCTGTGTTTGTCCAGAATAGAAATGAAAAAAATTATTTTTCAAAACTTAAGTTTGTGAAATCTTCTCTTAATGTAATATTGTTTGCATTTTCATCCGCGGCAAAGACAATGACATGCAGAGTATCAAAAGTATCCTCATCTGGTATATCAAAATCATCATAATCCCATACCCATTCGTTGGACCCATTTGCTGGGATATTGTATTCTCCATAGAATCTAAATTGAAAGGCATGGACAATATCCCCATCTCTTACGGCTTCTGTTCGTATGCTGCTTATCTTCACCATCACACCGCCACTCTCTCTTATGACAAAAGTGAATACTGTTTCCCATTTTTCAGTGGTTGGATTCCATTCAAACACGATCGGATCTTCCTTAATGCTGACCGAAATATCCCCTTGTCCCTCGCTAGTAGTCGGACTGCTATCCTTTCCACAATAGGCAAAGAGAACCACCAATGAAAGCAGAATAACTGATAATGTCAAACTTTGTTTCTTCATCCTACACTCCTTTCTTTTTGCTCTCTAATAAATCTATTAGCATATATCAATAAGTTTTTCAATAGAATTTATGATATTTTTTTATTCATTTTTCTGTTTGATTTCTGTTTGGACCGATAAAATTTTTATAAAATTGAATCAGTCAAAAAGTGTTTTGGATCCAGGAAATCATAAAGATAAATAATTTACAGGCAAGTTTATTTATGCTATCTTGGTCATTCAAAGGGAAAAACTAAAATGAAAGTTCAAACTCTCCGCTTAATCATCAATTCATCCCGCAAATTCATAAACATAGGTTCTCGGCAGAAACTGTGGAATCTCTTGAAAAATTTCCATCCCCCTGATATTGCCGGACTTATAAATCACTTCACAGAACGGGAAAAAATCATACTCCTCATCACCATCCATGAAAATGACAATGAAAAAGCAGCCGGAGTGTTGAGCGAATTGGCTCCAGAAGATGCTGCGGAACTCGTGCAGCAGATCCCCTTGGAAACCGCTATAAAAATTTTCAGTGATCTGCCCTCAGATGACATCGCTCCTATCCTTGAATTGGTGCCGGAAGGACTCAAAAACGATATCCTCACTTCGCTAGAGAAAAAACCCACCCAAGAAGTCAAAAAGCTGCTGGAACATGAAGAGGAAACAGCGGGAAGGATCATGTCGCCTAATTTCTATGCTTTGAACCAGAACACCAATGTTTCTGATGCGGTGACAGCCATGCAGCTGGAAGGAGATGTGGAATCCGCTTTTTATTTGTACGTGGTGGACGATGACTTTCGTCTTAGAGGTGTGGTTTCTCTCCGTCAGGTGCTCTTTTCCAACCCCAACACTCCCCTCAGAGACATCATGACCACTGATGTGATAAGTGTTCAAACCGATACTGACCAGGAGGAAGTGGCTCGAATCGTTGCTGATTACAACCTGGTGGCCATCCCTGTAACAGATTCTCAGATGAAACTGGTTGGATCCATTACTGTGGATGATATCATTGATGTGATTGACCAAGAAGCCACTGAAGATATGTACAAAATGGTTTCTCTGGATACCACGGATAGGATCAAAGACAGCCCTTTTTCTTCTATAAAGAAACGCCTTCCCTTTTTGCTTCTCAGCTTACTTACAGCGTCTGTGGCTCCTTTTGTGGTCAATAACTTTAAAGGAACCATACAGCAGGTGGTCACCCTCGCTGTGTTTATGCCATTGGTAGCTGCGCTGGGAGGCATTGCAGGGAACCAGACTGTTGCCATCATTGTCCGGGAAATCGCGGTAGGCCAGACCGAATGGATATCGGCAAAAAAAGCCTTGTTTAAAGAAATCATAGTGGGAATATGCAACGGCATCATCATCGGGTCGCTTTTGGGGATTGTCTCGTATGTGTTGATTGGAAATCCTTATCTAGGGATTGTATTGGGCTTAGCCGTCATCATCAATCTTTTTGTCGCAGCTTTGGTGGGTACTCTGATTCCCTTATTCTTGAAACTGATCAAACTGGATCCGGCTCTGGGTTCTGTTAACCTTTTGACCATGTTCACTGACTCGCTCGGATTTCTGACATTTCTGGGATTAGGGACTCTTTTTCTGAAGTACCTCACATAAATCACTCCTATGCCAAAAGACCAGACTGAAACCATTGTCCTCCGCACATTTGATGTAGGAGACCAGGATAAAATCGGAGTCTTTTTTTCCAGAAACAGAGGGATAGTAAGAGGAATTGCCAAAGGTGCCCGAAAATTTGGCAATCGATTCGGAAGCTGTTTGGAACCTTTGTCTCATATCCATATCTATTTCTATGAAAAAGAAAATAAAGACCTTGTCACCATCAGCCATTGTGACCTCTTGGAATCTTTTTTTGAAATCCAGAGTGATTTATCCACTGCTTTTACTCTGCGGTATTTTTCAGAATTGATAGAAAATTCCCTTCCTTCAAGAAGCGAAGATGACATCCTGTTCCGACTCTTGATTCAGATCCTCAGAGCTTTGAAACAAGGAAAGGACCTTGTTTTTCTCACCGCTTATTTTGAATTATGGTTTCTCAAAATCAATGGTTTTTTCCCTGATCTGAAAAAATGCAAAAAATGCCGTAAAAAAATAAAAAGCTTCGGATGGCTTTCCTCCAAAAGGGATGGTATCTTGTGCCGCCAATGCCGCACAAACCATAAATACAAAATAAGTTCGGAGGATAATTCTCTTTTTTCCTGGATATTAACAACCCCCCCCACATCTGAAGAAAAACCGGATTTTTCAGAAAACCAAATCCAAAAAGCCCGAAAAATTCTTAAAGATATGATTGTCTTTCACATGGAAACCAGACCCAGATTTCCCGATGATCTGAAAAAACACTTCCACACCTAACCCCCACCCAAATCACTAATCCTGCTTATTCATAGAATAAGTAAAATGCAAAAGGTTAAATGTGAAATGTGAGAAAAGGCATTCCAATCTATGATTACCTTTCCCCTTTCGCTTTTTACTTTTTACAGTATGACAGGATTATCTTCTGTCCCTGAGTATCAACAACCGAACCAGCTGCATGATGGCCATGGCTGTGGAAGCCACATAAGTCAAAGCTGCTGCAGAAAGGACTTTTCTAGCCCCTTTTATTTCTTCCTTATTCAAATAAGTGCCCTGATGCAGAAAAACAAGTGCCCTTTTGGAAGCATTAAATTCCACGGGTAAGGTCAAAACACTGAATGCCACAGCTCCAGTAAACAGGAGGATCCCAATATCCATCAAAATAGAAGGCCCTTCTGTACTGAATATAAAACCAATAAAGAAAAGAGGAAATGCCAGGGTAGAGCCAAAATTGGCTACAGGATATATCAAATTTCTTAAAGACAGGGGCACATAACCATTGTGATGCTGTATGGCATGTCCTGTCTCATGAGCAGCCACTCCTAAAGCTGCAATGGAATTGCTGCGAAAGACATTTTCCGAGAGTCTCAGAGTTTTACTTCTGGGGTCATAATGGTCGGATAATTTTCCAGAAACTTTTTCTATACTCACATCCCCGATTCCGCTTCTGTTCAGTATCTCCTTGGCCACTTCAGCACCTGATATCCGAGAGTGAGCTCTTTTTTTACTAAAATTCTGAAAAGTATTTTTGACTTTATACTGAGCATAAATAGCCAATAAAAAAGGGGGTATCAGAAGAAAAATGGTATAATCCCAAAAAAACATTATCTTGTCTCCATCTGCATATTATCTGTTATCAATCAAAATAATAACATTTTTTCCAAATTTCGCAACACTCCCCACTATAAAAACGAATATGATGGTCCGTTAAAAATTCTATTTATTCACCCACCAAGATAACCGCACGCCCCATGAAAATTGGGTAATGCTGAAGCGACATTAAAGATTTAGCCTTCTGATGCATGAATGTGATCCTGGGGTATTCACAAGCTAAGGTTGCGGGAGATGCAAGGCGCAGGGTGTGAAGCTGTGGTCCTTCACCGCGAATGCCCTGCAACAAAGCAGATGCCATAAGATCAGCTTGCCTGTAAGGTAAAATATGGTTGCATAAAATAAAAATGATTTTAAGAATTAACATAACAATCATGTTCTTGATAAACAAAACATGAATAAGAGGATCAATCATAAAAGATTTGTATGAAAATGCACACATATTTTATGAATGGCCCAGGATGTTTGATCCACGGATAGAGGGAGTTGCGCAGAAGCCGAAAACACAGTGTGAGGAATGGCGTTAAAAATCTTTAGCGAGCACAAGCAATATCCAAATTTCACTATATTTTATGAATAACCAGGATCACTCGAAAAATGATAGATCAATCCCGCGGAAATATAGAATACAGCTGCCAAAAATAAAGCCACAGAAAAGTTCCCGTTGATAGCAATGATCACGGTCATGACCGACCCCAGCACTGTGGCAAAAGCATTGGACCCCCAGGCCCATCCAATCATAGACTTCTGCCTCCTTCCCAGATATTCAATTCCTGTGGGAAAGAACACCCCCATCAAGAAACCAGGAATAAAGATAAGGATAAAAGTGACCAAAACTCTCAAAATCAATCTCAAGTGAATCAAACCAGACATGATCTTAAATAAAAATAGAGAATATACAGCCAGGACTAAAAACAGCAGCACAGAAAAAACCAATATGAAATTTTTTCCCACCGCTTTTCTCATCCTTTGCGAGAAAAGTGAGCCGATCCCAGAAGAAACCAGCAATGAAGAAATGATAGCGGAAATGGAATAAGCTGGATTGCCCAGGTATAGCTGGAAAATCTTAATCATAATGATCTCTACAGTGATAAAAGAAAGCCCGATGAGGAAAAAATAAAACACAAAATTTCTATTCACATATTCCCTGGACGAGACTTTAAGCGGGATAAATATAAGCCCCAGAGGAAGGATAATGGAGAGAAAAAGTATAGACAGATAAACACTGTTGGAATAGGTTAAGGCCCATTTGACCACATTTTGAGCCATGCCTTGAACCTGGACATTTTTAAATCTAAACTGTCCAATTCGATTAGGCTGGTTAAAATAAGGAGATTTATCTCTGACCGGTCTTATATTTACAGAGGATTCCTGAATAGCTTTATTGTATTCAGGAGAAGCTAACCGGTAATAAAGATTATCTTTTTTCTCAAAAGGGGAATAAACAATCTTTTTGTTCTCGGCAAACTTTTTGAGGACTGCTGTCTCTTCCTGTGTGATATTTCCCTTTTTCATAAAAAAGAAATTGAATCCGTTTTCTCTTTGGATGATGAAAAATTTTTTTTCCGGGTCAGTGATCCCCATCTCTTTTAGTGCCTGATAAGAAGTTGAAAAAAGCCTCTCCCCAAACCAATGCACGATATACACAAAGCCGTTATCTCTCAAATGAGTCCAGTAATCTTTGAAACTTTCAACTGTATAGATATAGGTTTCAGCAATACTCAAACCTCCGGATAACAAAGCATCGGCATTATGAGAATTGACCATCTGGATCACATCAAATTGGTCATCCATCCTTTTCAAAACACTTCTTCCCTCGTTATTCAGGAGATGCACTCTTCTTATTTGGAATAAATTTCCTATATAATCTGAATATTCATCTCTGACGATGTGACATATTTCGGGATCCATCTCTACAGCAACGATATTTTTAAACTGATGTGAAAGGGCGCATAACACTTCATATCCTCCCGCAGAACCTATAATAAGGGCACTCCCTCTCTTTGAGAGTTGATAGGGAATAGATTCATTGGTCCATTTTATGGGCTGGAGCTTATGGAGTTTCCCGTTGAACTTAACCAGCCATGACTGCATGGTCCCTGCATCTATCCAAATTATTTTTCTTTTCCTAAAAAAGGGGGCCACATCGATTTTATTTATGGGACTCCATTGGGAATATTCAATCACATCATTATTCAAATGTTTGAGATATCCCCTTTTGACCATTTTGGGGATGATGGGAAACAAAGCTTCTGAATGAATGAATAACGTCACAAACGCCACCCCTATCAGGGAAATGATCATCAGCTTTTTTGTTCTTCGGACCCTGGCTATAAGAAACCATGAAAATCCCAGCAATAGAAATATAATCAGAATGACTCTTGAAGGCCCGAAACAGGTGATCAGAGGTATGACTGCAATTCCTCCTACAGCAGCTCCTATCAGGTCAATAAAATAAAGTTTTCCGATATCAGAAGAGTACAGACTAAATATCAATACCAAGGAGGCTCCGGCAAAGAAAAAGGGCAGCAGCAAAAGAAAAAAATTAAACACCAATAATAAAAAATTGGATAAGGGATGGAACAGATTTAAAAAATCTATATTGGTGGAAATAGTGATTTTATAGATAATAGGAAGACTTATGGCAAAACAAAGAAGAAACAGCTCCAGATACTTGATAGCATCTTTTTTATCAATAAAACGGCTCATGGACATGTACGCTCCGCTCAAACCATAACCAAAAAGAGCCAGAGAGATCATCAAAAAAGCAAAAGAACTGACATATATCACTGAGAAGACACGGGTGTATAATATCTCGATCAAAATCGTGGAGAGCGTGATCACAAATATGGGTATGATGAGTTTGAGTCTTTTCATGACAATCCTATAAAATGAAAAGTATTATAATATAAGTGAATAATCCAAGTAAACCTAACGCCCGATTCTTTTTCTTGCGATTTTCTTTACAATGTCTTTACAATGTGATTTTTTGAATTAAAATATAAAGGAAGATTCCTAAAAGAAATACGTCAAAGATGAGAATTCAGGTGTGGCTAGAGCGACTTTGAAGATTTAGCCTTCTGAGTGTTGTGTTTGAGGGAACTCGGCAGAGCCGAGCTGTGAGCATGTCTGACCCACGTACGGGGGGAGTTGCGCAGCAGCAGAAAACACAACATGAAGAATGGCGTTAAAAATCTGAACGGAGTAAAAGCCACATTTGAATTCTCATACAAAACATATTTAAGACAAATATAAGATTGAATTGAGAGAGAAAAGGAGTCCGTGATAAATTTATTTAAGAAATCCAAAAAGTACATTCCATCTGATGAATCTTTTCTGGAAGAAATGTATCAGAGACTGCTGGGAAGAAATGCTGATCCTGAAGGAAAACAATATTATTTGGAACAGTTGAAAAAAGGAAAATCCCGGGTATGGGTGGTCCTCGATATCATCGAATCCGATGAATTCAAAAATAAAACAACCAGAGAAAACATGCATCACCTGCTTCTTCCTTCCATCAGAAAAGAAAAACCTCAACAGTACCAACAAGTTTTGGATCTTTATGAGAACAAGGATATCTGGGTATTTAAAGTCAAAAAGCCTTCTGACTTTGACTGGCTTGAGAAAAAAATCATTGAAAACGGATATTATGAAAAACCAGGTGTTTGGAATCTCCAAATAGGAGAGGACCAAAAACTTCTCTCTGATTTGGTCTCTCAGTTCAACCCTAAATGGGTACTGGATTTGGGGTGTGCCAATGGAACAGTGATGAAATGTCTTTATGACAGAGGCATAAAGAGTGATGGCATAGAAATAAGCCAGCTTTATCTATCTAAAGCCATTCCTGAAATGAAGGAAAATATATACTTTGGCGATATTTTAGAAGTCAATCTGGATAAAAAATATGATTTTATTCTGGGGCTTGATATATTCGAACATCTCAATCCCAACCAATTATCCAAATATATACAGAAAATCTACCATCTTCTTTCTGATGATGGATATTTATTCGGTAATATTCCTGCCTTTGGGAAAGATGATGTTTTCGGAGAGATATTCCCGGTCTATATCAAAGAATGGGAACAGGATATCAAGCAGCATAATCTTTTTCAGACAGTCCACACCGATGATTATGGATACCCAAAAAACGGACATCTCATTGGAGCTGACTCCACATGGTGGGTGAAGCAGTTTGAAACCAAAGGTTTTCATCGAGAAAAAAATTTGGAAAAGAACCTTCATCACCAATATGACCATAAAATAGATCAAATCTCCATTGCCAGAAAATCATTTTATGTTTTCTCAAAAAACCTCTCCAAAAAAAGAAGCTTCCTTTAAAGAACCTGGATTATTCCTGGATTATTCATAGAAAAAATATGAATATTTCAAGATAAATTGAACCGCTTACTTGACATTCATTTTTCGTTTCTGTTATAAAATCACTTCATCATAGAGTAATATTTTTTTATATTTTTTATTTTTTTGCTTGGTTCTCTGAATGGAAGGAGAAATAATAATATATTTTAATCCCAGATTTTTTCCATTTCATCTGCTTTCCCAACCCTACCTAAATATTTCTTTTTCCTTAAACAATAAATTTTTTACCTTCAAACAATCATGATTAAAACTATTAACACATTGGAGGGATTACTTTGAACGTTGAAACAGATAAGGTCAAATCATTTATTACTAAATATAATTACAGAAAAAACGCCCTTATAGGAATCCTTCAGGAAATTCAAGCTGAATATAATTACCTCCCCAAAAAAGCCTTGATATTTGTTTCCCGACAATTAAACATTCCATTAATTGATATTATTGGAGTCGCTACCTTTTACAGTGCTTTCAGTCTTGAGCCAAAGGGAGATCATATTATTAAGGTCTGTTTGGGAACAGCTTGTCACGTAAGAGGAGGCCCAAAAATTTTGGACGAGTTTCAAAAGAAATTAGGGATTAAACCAGGCCAAACCACTGAAGACAGGCATTTCAGCTTGGATACTGTGGCTTGCTTGGGATGCTGTGCCATAGGTCCTGTGGTTGTGGTTGATGATGACTATCACGCCCAAACATCTATAAGAAAAGTTGATTCTATAATCAACAAGTACCAAAAAAAAGAGAACAAAAATGAACAACAAAAATAAAATTAAATCTACCAGTGAATTAAAAGAAATAATTGAAAAACAGAAAAAACTATCAAAATCTGATGATAAAACCAAGCTTATAGTATCAGCAGGGACCTGCGGACGGGCCAGAGGTTCTCAGGAAGTTATAGATTCCCTTAATGAAACAATAAAACAAGAAAAGTTAGAAAATAAAATTAGTTTAAAAGTCACAGGATGTCACGGTTTTTGTGAGGCTGAACCAAATATCATACTGCAGCCTCAAGACATTTTTTATCAGCATGTCCAACCCGAAGACGCCAAAGCGATCATTAATGAAACGGCTGTTAATAATAAAATTATTAATCGTCTTCTGTTCAAAGATCCAGCTACTGGAGAAAAACCGAAAAGCGAAAAAGATATTTCCTTTTATCAAAAACAGAAGCGGCTTGTTTTGGGGGACAATGTCCAAATCGAACCCACTGAAATCATGGATTACTTAGCCATCGGAGGATACGCCTCTTTGGCCAAGGTTCTTGACACACTTTCTCCTGAAGAAGTGATAGAAACGGTGAAATCCTCTCAGATTAGAGGCAGAGGAGGTGCTGGTTTCCCCACTGGAGTTAAATGGGAATTCACACGAAAAGCCAAGGGAGACACTAAGTATGTTATCTGCAACGCTGACGAAGGAGATCCCGGAGCTTATATGGACCGGAGCCTGATGGAAGGAAATCCTCACAGAGTTCTGGAAGGAATGATCATTGGAGCCTATGCCATAGGAGCTCATGAGGGCTATATTTATATTCGGGAAGAATATCCTCTTGCTTTGAATAACATTAAAATGGCCATCAAAGAAGCCAAACAATACGGTCTCATTGGAAAAAACATTTTGGGATCAGGTTTTGACCTGGAGATCAATATTTCCAAAGGTGCTGGAGCTTTTGTCTGCGGGGAAGAAACAGCCCTCATCTCTTCTATTGAAGGGAAAGTAGGAGAGCCCAGACAAAGACCTCCTTTTCCCGCTGTGGAGGGATTGTTTAGAAAACCGACCAACATCAATAATGTTGAAACATGGGGCAATATCCCACTCATTCTAGATAAAGGATCGAAATGGTACAATCAAATTGGCACGGAAAAAAGTAAAGGAACCAAAATATTCTCACTGGTAGGTAAAATCAATAACACCGGACTGGTTGAAGTTACTATGGGCATCTCTCTCCGGGAAATCATATTTGATATCGGAGGCGGGATCCCAGAAGGAAAGAAATTCAAAGCTGTTCAGACCGGAGGTCCTTCCGGAGGCTGTCTGCCCGCGGAAAAACTTGATCTTCCCATAGATTATGAAAGCCTGGCCCGAGCAGGTTCTATCATGGGCTCAGGCGGAATGATCGTTATGGACGAAAACACCTGCATGGTGGACATTGCCAAATACTTTTTAAATTTCCTCAGGGATGAATCCTGTGGAAAGTGTCTTTCCTGCCGGGAAGGGATCCAGCGCATGTGGGAAATTGTAACCAAAATCACTGAAGGGAAAGGCCAAGAAGGAGACCTGGAACTTCTTGAAGAACTGGCCCAAGCTGTCAAAAACGCCTCCATGTGCGGATTGGGTCAAACAGCCGCCAATCCGGTTCTTTCTACACTCCGTTACTTCAGAGAAGAATATGAAGAACATATCAAAAAGAAGAAATGTCCTGCCTTAGTCTGCAAAGAAATCGTCTCCGCCCCCTGCCAGTATACATGCCCCATTGACCAGGAAGCCTCGGTTTATATTGCCTTGACAGCCCAGGGGGAATTCAAGAAAGCGGTTGACATCATAAGAAAAGAGAATCCCCTCCCAACAGTTTTGGGACGGGTGTGCCATCATCCTTGTGAATCAAACTGCAGAGCCGGAGAAATCGGAGAGCCGATTGCCATCCGCTCTATCAAAAGGTTCCTTACAGATTGGGCGATTGAAAATGAATACAGGCCATCTTTTGAGACAACGCCGGACAAAAAAGATTACAGAGTCGCGGTCGTTGGATCAGGTCCAGCCGGGTTGACTGCGGGCTATTATTTAAACCAAAAAGGAGTTCAAGTCACTATTTTTGAGTCTCTTCCGGTTCCTGGGGGAATGCTTGCTGTGGGAATACCCGAACACAGACTGCCCCAGGATAAATTAGATTTCGATATTCAAAACATCTTAAATTCAGGTATAACATTAGAAACAAACACCGCCCTGGGAAAAGATTTTAATATTCAAGATCTGTTTAAAAAAGGATTTAATGCTGTCTATATCGCCACTGGAGCCCATAAGTCCTGGAAGATGGGAATCCCCGGAGAAGATAAGCAGGGAGTCTTTCAAGGAGTGAAAATACTCAAACTGGCCAATTTAGGCAAAGAATTGCCCTTAGGCGAAAAAGTGGGGATCGTGGGCGGCGGAAACGCAGCTATAGATTCTGCCAGGGTGGCTGTGAGAAATGAAAAAACAAAAAAGGTTTACATCCTCTACCGAAGGACAAGAAAAGAAATGCCCGCTTATGAAGATGAGATTGACAGCGCCCTAGAAGAAGGGATTGATATTCAATATCTTGTTCTTCCTAAGAAAGTCTTGTCTGAAAACGGAAATGTTACTGGAGTCGAATGCATAGAAATGAAATTAGGAGACCTGGATGAAAGCGGGAGAAGAAGACCCATACCTATCCAGGGATCAGAATTTACTCTTGAACTCGATACCCTCATTTCAGCTATCAGCGAGCAGCCGGATACCTCCTATTTAACTCCTGAAGATAATATAAAAACCACCAAATGGGATTCACTGATTGTGGATGAAGAAACGTTCTCCACAAATCAAAAGGGCGTTTTTGCAGGGGGCGATGCCGTGACCGGACCCAGTACAGTGGTCGAAGCCATGAGTATGGGTAAAAAAGCAGCCCAATCAATTTTTCATTATTTAGAGGGAAAAATTTATTTTCCCGAATATACTGTCAGCCGGCCATCCATGTATGTGGAACCTGTTGAATTGACCGAAGAAGAAATTGAAGAAGCAAAAAGGCCAGAAATGCCCAAATTATCAACTAAAAAAAGAGCCAAGAACTTCAAAGAAGTTGATCTAGGGTTTGATAAGGAAACCGCCATAAAAGAAGCCAGAAGATGCCTTAGATGTGAATTAGAAACCGAAGAAGGGAAAACAGCCATAGGAGGGGAAAATGATTAATCTCACCATTAATGGATTAGAGGTCAAAGCAGAAGAAGGCTGGACTATTCTTGAAGCAGCTAAATTTTATGGTCTGGAAATACCCACCCTCTGCTATAACGAAGGACTCAGTAACTACGGCGGATGCCGCTTATGCCTGGTAGAAATCGGCGAAAAGCCCAATACCAAAATGGTTTCTTCCTGCACTTATCCTGTGAACGAGGGACTGGTAGTCCACACAGACACCAAAAGAGTTGTCCAGACCCGACGCATGATGATAGAGCTGATGCTGTCAGTGGCTCCAAATTCTAAAACAATCCAGGACCTCGCCTCTAAATTCGGCGTGACTCAGATGCGGTTTGAGCCCAGAAATGAAGAGTGTATTCTTTGCGGACTCTGTGTTCGTATGTGTGCCGAACAGATGGATGCCAAAGCCATTGGTTTTCAAAATCGAGGTCACGAAAGAAAGATCTCCACTCCCTTTGATGTCCGTTCAGACGTATGCCGCCACTGCGGGGCATGCATGTATATATGCCCAGCCTGCGAACTGAGATGCCACGGACCCAATCCGGATACAAACGTGTGCAACGCTTGCCTGACCATGGACCCCACATGTTTGGACACCTATGATGATCTGCAGTGCTGGATGTATGACGCTGGCCGCTGTGGTACGTGTGTCCGAGAAGAAAACGAGAAGAAAGAAGCGAGCCAAAAGTCTAACAAAACAAAAGTCTAACAAAAAATCATAGAACAATGCTTCTTTTAATATACAAAGAAAAGAGTCAATAAGGAGGAATTAAGAATGTCTTATACAAAACTAAATAGGAGTGCCGCAACTCTTAGCAAGAATAGAACAGAAGGGTCTATCAGCCCCTTTAGCGGAATGTGTGTGACCTGTGTAGACGGCTGCATTGGTATGTGTGAAATTGGAAAATCAGCGTATCGCGGTCACGAGGTACTTTATCCACAACCCTTTGGAATCATTACCTCTGCTTCGGAAAAAGAATATCCTGTTGATCTTTCAGATTTCACCATTCTGGGTACAGCCGCAGGAGCTTACGGGGTAGAAGCAGATAGTGACAAGGCGACTTTTCCTAAAGTCAGCATTGAAACCGCTATCGGCCGTAACAAAGACCTCAAACTCAAAGTTCCTTTTGTCATCGGAGCCATGGGCTCCACAAATGTGGCCAAACAGAATTGGAAAGGATTAGCAGCTGGAGTGGCTATTTCAGGCAGTATTCTTTCCGTCGGGGAAAATGTCTGTGGTATGGATCAAGAATCAGAATTCAAGAATGGAAAAATCGTCCGATCCGTTGATATGGAAAACCGGATCAAATTTTACAAAGACTGGCAGGAAGAGGGTTATGGAACCGTAGCGGTACAGGCTAATGTGGAAGATACTCGATTGGGAGTCCAAGAGTACACTATTGAGAAACTAGGAGTGGAAGCGGTTGAGCTAAAATGGGGACAAGGGGCTAAAGACATTGGTGGAGAAGTCAAGCTTGACACTTTGTCCAAAGCTCAAGAATTAAAGAAAAGAGGATATATTGTGCTGCCTAACCCCGAGGATCCGGAAGTGATCGAAGCTTTCAAAAAAGGAAGTTTTAAAGAATTCGAAAGGCATTCCAGACTGGGAATGGTGGATGAAGAAAGTTTTACGAAAAGAGTGGAAGAGCTGAGGAAGGCCGGCGCTAAATATATTTTCCTAAAAACCGGTGCTTACCGTCCTGTGGACCTGGCTCGCGCAGTCAAATTTGCTTCCAAAGCAAAATTGGATCTTCTTACTGTGGATGCTGCCGGAGGAGGAACTGGGATGAGTCCCTGGCGCATGATGAATGAATGGGGAGTCCCTGGAGTCGAGTTATGGTCCCTTCTCTATAAATACCTCAAAAAAATTGATGAAAAAGGAAAATTTGTTCCCGATGTGGCTGTTGCCGGAGGTATCACTTTTGAGGATCAGATCTTTAAGGTCCTTGCTCTCGGAGCCCCTTATTTCAAACTGGTGAGCATGGCCAGAGGTCCTATGGCTGCCACCATGGTGGGAAAAACCATTGGAAAAAGAATCGATGAGAAACAAATTCCTGTTTATGTAGAGCGTTTTGGAAACACACCCGAAGAAATCTTTGTTACCGCTCCCGAATTGAAGAGAAAATTTGCTGATAGATTTGAAGACATTCCTACAGGTGGCTTGGGACTATATGGATATTTTGAAAGACTCAGCCAGGGCTTGAGACAGTTTATGGCGGGAAGCAGAAAATTCCAGCTCCAATACATCACCAGAGATGACATTGCTTCCCTGACCAGAGAGGCTGAGGATATAAGCGGTATTCCCTATATTACTGAAATAGATAAAGAAGAAGCTGATAAAATCCTTAACTTCTAAGTGAATCAAACTTAGTTCTTAAGGATAAAAACCAAACTCTGAGGGGAGATATGGAAATTTCTCCATATCTCCCCTTTTTTTATATATACTTCATGAAAATAAGTGACATTGATTACTATCATACAGATTTGATACCAGAATTTTCACTAATCAAGATTTTTGTAAACTCAATGAAAATCAGGTGTGGTTGCAGCGACATGATAGATTTAGCCTTCGGATGAGGCTTTTTGAGGGAACCCAGCGAAGCCGGGCGCTGAGTATGTCCGACCCACGGACGGGGGGAGTTACGGAAGCGCCGAGAAAAACGAAGAAGAATGGCGTTAGAAATCTATCCGAGAGCTAAACCATACCTGATTTTTATCCTTATTTATGGAATTTCCTGATAAACTCTTCTACTTCCGGAACCCCTCCTTGATAAATCAGATATCCATTGTAAGGCTCTCTTTCTGTGATCTCGTCGTTTATGGGGGTGAGCATCATTTCCTTTACTTTTTCCGGATCATTTGTCTGAGCCAAAACCCATCCTAGTTTTATGTAAGCCACCTCAGGAAGCATATTTTCAGCCGGGATAATGCCTTTGGCCATCAAGTCTCTTCCTGTATCATACACATACATGTGCACATAGCCCCAGAGTGTCTGAACCGTCATATAAATGTGCAATCCTTTTTTTACAGCTCTTTCTATAGCTGGATAAACCGGCTTATTCACATGTCCTAATCCTGTTCCCGCAATCACGATTCCCTTATACCCGTTATCCACCAAGGAATCGATCATATCCGGCTGCATATTGGGATAATAATAGATTAGGGTGACTTTCTCTTCAAAATAAGGATATATTCGGCACCTTTTGTCTTTTCTTCTGGGATTATAATCTTTTTTGATCAATTCCACATTATCTCTGGCGACTTTAGCCACAGGCACATCCCCGATGGTCCGGAATGTGGACCGGTAGGAAGAATGCATCTTCCTCACTCGTGTTCCCCTATGAAGAAAACCGTATTCATCTGAAGTGGGGCCAAACATACACACCAAAACTTCAGCAATATCCGAATGCCCCGCTGCATAGGAAGCATGCATTAAATTTAGAGCCGCATCAGAGCTGGGTCGGTCTGAAGATCTTTGGGAACCGACCAACACCACAGGAACAGGCAAATCCTGAACCATAAAAGTCAGGGCTGCTGCGGTATGATGGAGGGTGTCCGTTCCATGTCCAATAATGATCCCATCAATTCCTTTTTCGATCTCTTTTTGGATGGATTTAGCCAGAACTTTATACTGCATGGGCCCCATATTTTCACTGAACACACCAAACAGTTTCTCTGTGGTTATATTGCAGATGTCAGCCAACTCAGGAACAGCACCATAGAGCTCCCCTGGAGAAAAAGCAGGAATCACCGCCCCTGTCCTGTAATCCAATCGGGAAGCAATAGTGCCCCCAGTACCAAACAGTTTGACGTTGGGTTTGTCGTCTGAATAGGGAAATTTTTTCTCTGGAATCTGATATCTGGCTTTTTTATAACCCAGTTCTTTGATGTCATTCACGGTTTCGATGTCAATTCCTATGTTGTAGCCAGTGGCTATCTTGAGAACGATATGTTTGTCATCGTCATTCTCTGCTCTCGGGAGAATGGTCCCTTCAAATACACCTCTGGTTGTATCCACTCTGACCTTGCCCCAGACTCTGGCATTGTATTGTTTTAACAAGTCCAATCCTTTTCCTTTGTAGCCCTGATATAGATCTTTATCACTCACTTTTCTCTACCTTTTCTTTGACATTCTGTCTGAGCTCAGAAAGAGGAATGTTTCCTATGGCTATGGGTCTAAGCTTTCCCATGGCGAAATCAATCATGGCTTTCTTCTGATTGTTCACCCGCTTACCGGGGGAAAAATTTTTCAAAATACAAGGAATCTGGCCCAAAATATCCTGAGGCTTTCTTTTTTTAAATCCTACTTTTTCTACAAGTTGATCAAAATCCTTTTGAGGGTGACCATAGAGTTCAGGAAGAATCTCTTCAGCCAACTCCAATTCAATGGATTGTTCCTGGAGAAACTCCAATAAGTGATAAATCTTTTCATGATTGAACTCAGCTGAACTCTGGTCATGACCTTGGATGTGTTTCAATACATGGCCGAAAAGAGTCCCTAAATAGATAGGATTTGTATCCAGATTATTTATAATTTTTTCCATCACTGGAACCAGATTGTTACTCAAAATATAATGAAAGGCATCCTCGGGAATCCCCCACTTTATCAATTGGTCTATTCTTTTTGACACATCCACAGGAAGCCTTCTTTTTATTTTCTCTATGGTGTCTTCCTTTAAAGGTATAGGGGAAGAATCTGTATCTGGATACATGCGGTCAGGTCCTGGCAGAACCCGCTCAAATATGGTGGTGCCGTCTTCAAACGATTTCCGACTCTCCCGGGGTACTCCCTCAAAAGCCATCTGGCAGCGTTCTTCAATGGTTTCAAGAGCTGTATGGATATCTTCTTCAGGCCCCCATATGATCATTTGGGCATCCCCTGTTTTGGAGTTTAACATCTTTTTGATTCGCTTCCACTGGTAATCAGATATGTCTTTATCACTTTGTTCTGAATGGGTCATATTTGGTTTTTCTATACACGCAATCACTTTTAACCGGCTGCTCAATTCATCCGCAAACATCTGACCAGGTTGTGTGAAATGGGACAGAATTCCTTCAAATGAAGGAAGATTCACCGCCATTATTTCAAAATCATTCTGAACAGCGTTTTTAATAATCCGGGATTTGAATCGAAATGCCCTAAGATGGATGGGTTTTGATTGTATCTTCCATTTTTTTATCTGCTTCACTCTATTCTTGAGCTTGTCTCTAATATGAAGAAGAGACCACTGTCTGAACGCTTCATTATGAGTTAGGTCCGGGATCCATTTATTATGAGAAACCCCCTTTATTTCATTCCGGGTTCCTCCTCTGCAGCTCACATTGACATCTTCTCTTCCTGATCCTATACCAGTCCTGACCTTCCCTGTGCTTCGGTTTAAAAACCGAATGTACTCAGCTCCTTCCCTCACCTCATCCGGATTCTTAAAATCAGGATAGGTGACGGTCTCAATCAGAGGCATCCCCAATCTATCGGTCTGATATTTTCTCACATGCCTCACATCAGATATTTCACGGCATGAATCTTCTTCCAGGCTTAGCTGGATCAACCTGACTTTCTTATTTCTCAGCTGGATCTCTCCCTCTACACCTAATATAGCAGTTCTTTGGAATCCTGTTGGAATGCTTCCATCCAAATACTGTTTTCTGATGATATGGACCTCTCCCACAATATTGAGTTTGCATAAAAGAGAGATTTCCAAAGCAATATCAAGAGCTTCTCTATTGAGGGGAAAAGGAGGAGTGTCATCAATATCATAGGTACAGGCAGTTTCATTTTTTATTCTGTAGACAATCTGTTTTCTGGTTTTAAACTCCATCAAAGCTGTGCCGTCGTATTCCCCCAATTCACTCAGAGTGGGCCGCATGTGCCTTATGATTTCCGCATCATATTCATTTTTAGGATTATAAAGTCCAGCCGGGCAGTTGCAGAATAACTTTTTTTTGGTTTTTAACTGCTGATGGACTTCCAGGCCGGACTTAAAGCCTATCCGGTCATAGTCTTTTTGAGAAGCCTTTTTACGGGAGACATAACCAATCTCTTCTCTTGTCTTTTTATAATTATTCTCTGGGTCAAATTCTTCAGTCATGAATCGTACCTATCACAGAATAAACCATTCTATCAGAATAAAATTATTTTCCAAGTTTCATGACTGTCAAATATAGAAGAGAATAAGAGTTTCAGCCACCAATGCGGGTTTTTCCTGATCTTCAATTTCTATGGTGTTTTGAACAGTAGCCAAAACACGGCGGAATCCCTTTTTCTCTGCTTTCTCAAGAACAGCCCGGTTCCGAATCCTGGAGCCGGGTCGAACAGGATTTATAAACCTCACTTTATTCATTCCATAATTGACCATCATTTTGCAGTCATATGAAAAAATCACGCTTTTTTGGCTCAAATAAGGAATCAGAGAGAGCACTAAAAACCCATGCGCTAGGGTCCCTTTTAAAGGACTTTTATTGGCTTTATTGATATCCACATGGATCCACTGCTTGTCTTCAGTGCATTCTGCAAAAAGATCGATCCGATTCTGTGCAATCTCAAACCAATCAGAAAGACACACTTGTTTTCCTATGTGTTTTTTTAGTTTTCTTAAGGTCAGTTTTTCGCCCATTTTTTTAAATGATCATCTGATTTTCGAATTCTTTTCTTATCTCCCAGATAAATTTATTCAAGATTCATACAAATGGTCTTGGGCTCGGTCATCTCTTGAATGGAGAACTTAATCCCTTCTCTTCCCAACCCAGAATTTTTGATCCCTCCAAAAGGCATGGAATCCAATCGATAATCAGTGGAATCATTCACCATGACTCCGCCGCATTCCAGACCATAAGCGAACTTCAAAGCCGTATCAATGTTCTTTGTAAAGACCCCTGCGTGAAGCCCGAAAGGCAGGCTGTTAGCCTTTTTAAGGGCTTGGTTCATATCTGATACAGGAAAAAGATTCACTGTGGGACCAAACACTTCTTCTTTGTGAATGGTCGCCTCTTCCGGCACTCGTTCCAAAACTGTAGGCTCCAGAAGCGCTTTGGTGCGTTTTCCCCCACATAAAACCTTAGCCCCCAAAGACACAGCCTCATCAATCCACTTATTAACCCGTACGGCTTCTCCTTCGGTGATCATAGGTCCCATATCTGTATCTTCCTTCTGCTTATCACCAATCTTATATTTTTGTGTCTTTTTGACAAATTTGTCTTTAAAAGATTCATACAGGTCTTTATGAATATAAATTCTCTGAACCCCGATACAGTTTTGCCCGGCAGCCCAAAACGCTCCGGAAACACAGGATTCCACCGCCCAGTCCAAAGAGGCATCTTTCCATACAATAACCGGAGAATTAGAGCCCAGCTCCATGCCGATCTTTTTGATGCCGGCTTTGTTTATGATCTGTTTTCCTGCTTCCACGCCCCCTGTAAAAGAAATCATGCGAACCCTTTCATCAGAGACCAGAAGATCCCCTATTTCACTTCCGTATCCAGTCACAACCTGAATCACTTCAGGAGGCAACCCTGACTCCAAAAGAACCTCTGTCAATTTTATGGCTGAAAGAGGAGTTACAGTGGCTGGTTTTAAAAGCACACTGTTTCCAGATGCAATGGCTGGGCCTAATTTATGAGCTACCAGATTTAACGGGTCATTAAAAGGAGTCACAGCTAACACCACTCCCACTGAGAATCGATAGTAATATCCAATTCTCTTTTCTCCTCCTGGAAAAGAATCAAAAGGAATGGTCTCTCCAAGGATGCGTTTGGCTTCCTCTGCTGAGACAGTCAAAGTATTCACACATCTCTGGGCTTCTTTTCTGGCCTCACGGATAGTCTTTGATCCTTCCCTGGCTATAAGTGAAGCAAACTCCTCTATCCGGTCAGATATGTGTTCAGCAGCTTTATACAGTACATTAGCCCTTTGATAAACAGTCATGTTTCGAGCTGTTTCAATACCTTTATGAGCCGCCTCCAGAGCTTGTTCGATATTCTTCTGATCTGCTTTGGGCACCGTGTCTATCACAGATCCATCAAATGGGTCATGGACAGGTATTTTATCTTTTTTTTCAATCCATTTTGAATCAATAAACATTTTCATTGTTCCCTCCTCTATGTTTATTCTATGATAATGTCATCATCAGTGTTATAAATCTTGTCGCTTCCTGCAGAAATCAATCTAAACTCCAGATCAGATACTTTTTCATATCTGATCTTCTTTCCCCACGCATCCGACTTTCCTGTGGTTATGGGGACAGCTAATCTTAAATCCTCCAGTGAATTCGGTAATTTCCCATGGGTAGCTGTGAAAGAATCAACAGCCCTTTTCAAAGTGTTCATATTGGTTTTGGTGAGTTTTTCCTTGGCTCTTGAAAAAGAATCAACCTGTTCTTTAATGATCTTTTTCTCTCCTGAGCCAATATAAAAAATAAAAAATGCGATGATAGCCACCAACACAACAATAACCAAAAATCCTTTGATCTTCATCTCATTCTCCCAAAACCCTGGTCATTCTTCTAAAAAACCACTTACTTGAAACCAGGGACAGTTCTTTCAAAACTGCTTCTAGTTTAATGTTGAATCCTTTAAGTTTAAAGTGTTTTTTTCTTTTACTATTATCTTTCTGTACTAGCCTGAATTACTCACAAGCCGAGGTTATGAGATTAATTTCATGTCAGCCTGCCTGAAAAGCAAAAAAAAGGCGATTAAAATGAAAAACATGAACAGATAAAATGTTCAAGTCATTATTCCAAAAATAATATGGCATATCGCTGAAAATAAATTAATAATGAATACATCGCCATTTTTTTATGAATAGACCAGGATAATCATATAAAATAAAAAATTGAAAAAATTTATTGAAAAATGTTTTCAAATATAATATAAGGTATTGTTTATATGTTTATATAATGAATTTCTTATTTAAAAGACATGAATAGAGAAAAACAAGCTCAAATCTTTAAAGCACTCGCCCATCCTACCCGCCTTGCTATCGTGGAAAAATTATTAGAAGACGAAAGATGTGTCAATGACATCAAAGACTTTTTTGATGCCACTCAATCCAATATCTCACAACACCTAAATATCTTAAAATATTCGGGAATCGTTGATTTCCGAAAAAACGGCAGTTCTCGTTGTTATTTCATAAAAAACAAGGAAAAAATAAAAAAAATTATCCAATCACTAAAATGAACACAAATTTATACCTGCAAATAATTAATATCAAATATTTAAATCACTTTTAGGAGGTTTGTATGGCCAAAGTAGCGATTACTGTAAATGGTTCAGAACCGGGAAATGTTTTTCCCCCCTTTATTTTAGGATCATCTGCAGCGGCATCAGGAGATGATGTGGTCCTATTTTTCTGTCCCGGAGGTGCTCCGGCAATGGTTAAAGGCGAAATAGAGAAGATGGAAGGCAAAGGTCTTCCGGATCTCAAAGAGTTATTCGATGGTGTGAAAAGTCTCGGCGGAAAAATATATGTCTGTGAATTAGCTCTGGATGCCAAAGGTCTAAAAAAAGAAGATTTTAGAGAAGGTGTCGAAATCATTGGTGCAACAACATTTATAAATGATATTAAAGACGCCACTTTGACTTTTTCATTCTAAAATCAATAAATTTAAAAGGAGAAAAAAATGGCACAAAAAACTCTCGACGCAATGGGACTCAAATGCCCACAACCTATTTTAAAGGTCGCCTCTATGGCGCCTCAAATGCAGTCCGGCGATATTTTAGAAGTCACGGCTGACTGCGAATCTTTCCCCAAAGATGTAAAAGCTTGGGCAGAAAAGACTGGAAAAACACTTTTATTCTGCAACACTGATGCCGAAGGCAAACATACCGCTCAAATCCAATTCTAATATTTAGATTTTTCAAATCTTTTCATAAGACTTATTTTAATTTTTATATCAAAAACTAATTTTAACGGGAAAAAACTATGGAAAAGAAGTTCAAGCCAAATATAGTCGGTTTTTTATGCAATTGGTGCTCTTACGCTGGTGCTGACTTAGCTGGTTCAAGCAAAACAGAGGTCGATTCATCCATATCCGTGGTTCGAGTCATGTGCTCCAGCAGAGTAAATTCTAATTTGGTGCTTTCCTCTCTGCTTTGGGGAGCTGATGGAGTGTTGGTTGCTGGATGTCACCCTGGAGACTGCCACTATGAACAGGGTAATTACTACGCCAGAAGGAGATTTGCTCTGCTAAAAAAAATTGCTGAAGTATTAAATCTTGAGCCGGAACGCATTCAATTATCCTGGATCTCTGCCTCTGAAGGTAAGCGTTACGCTGAAGTCGTGAACAAGTTAGCCGATAATATCTCAAAAAAGGGGCCTAATCCTCTGACGAGTAATCCCAAAGTTTAAGAAAGGCACAGGAAAATGAAAAATCAAAATGTATTAGTGATAGGATCTGGAGTTGCAGGGATAGAAGCGAGTCTGACTCTGGCTGATGCTGGATTGAATGTGCACCTGGTGGAAAAAGATTCTCTTATTGGAGGTCAGACCATAAAATTTGAGGAAGTCTATCCCAATATGGAATGCGCGACCTGTATGCTCGCTCCGAAACAACAAGAAGTTCTTCAGCATGACAACATAAACCTTTATCTTTTAAGTAAGGTCAAAAAAGTAGAAGGTTCAGTGGGTAAATTTAAAGCTCAAATAGATAAAAAAGCCAGGTATGTCAGTCTTGTAAACTGTATCGGATGCGGAGCCTGTTATGATCCTTGTCCGGTCAGTTTAGACAATGTATTTGAAGAAGGAATGTCCCAAAAAAAAGCCATTTATGTGGCATGTCCCGGGGCTCTCCCAAATGCGCCAGTCATTGATCCTGAGAACTGTGTTCGTTTAAACGGAAAGAAAAAAGACTGCAATGCCTGCGAAGAAGCCTGTGGATTTGATGCTATTGATTTTACAGAAAAAGATAAAACCATTGATTTGGATGTCAGTGCTATCATAGTAGCCACTGGATTTGACCAATTTGATGTGAAAAGCCTTCCGGAATTCGGATATGGAAAACACCCCAATATCTACACAGCTATGGAGTTTGAAAGACTCTACGCACAGAATGGACCCACAGGAGGAGAGCTGACTTTAAGAGAAGAAAAACCCATAAAATCTGTGGGCATCATACACTGCGTGGGAAGAAAAGAAGAAGGTTACTGTTCAGGAGTTTGTTGCATGTACTCCATGAAGTTTGCGCATTTTATTAAAGACAAAGCTCCTAAAGCTGAAATCCGTGAATTCCATACAGACCTGTGCATTCCTGGAAAATCTCATCAAAAATTCTACGAAGATCTGGCTAAGGAAAAAGTAAATTTCATTCGCTATAAAGAAATTGATGTCAAGGGGAAAAATGGCAGTCTAGAAGTAAATTACACCAATAATAATGGAAAAAAGAATTCATTCAAACCAGATATGGTGATCCTTTCCTCTGCTATGATCTCTTCTGCCGGGACCAAAGACCTGGCTAAAAAACTCGGAATCAGCCAAGATTCCATGGGATTTTTCACCACTCAAAACGAAAATTTGAGCCCTATTGATTCAGAAAAAGAAGGTGTTTTTGTCATAGGTTGTGCTGAAGGCCCCAAAGATATTTCTGATTCTGTTTCCCAAGCTGAAGCAGCAGCTGGGAGAGTGTTATCCATTTTGCAGTAAAACTGAATGAGATTATTGAAATATATTATCAAGGATTAAAAAATGAATAAAAATATTGGAGTTTATGTTTGTGAATGCGGTCCAAACATTCCAGAAAGAATAGACATAGATAAGGTGGTCAATGAAATATCTTCTATGGATGAAGTCAAGACAGTAAAGAAATATTCCCTGATGTGCTCCAATGACGGAAAAAAATTCCTTAAACAAGAGATAGAAAAAGAAGAATTAACTCATGTGGTGGTGGCAGCCTGTTCTCCTAAAGACCATGAAAACACATTTATGAAAGTCTGCGAAGAAGCAGGCATGAATCCTTATCTATTCCAAATTGTCAATATACGAGAGCAGTGCGCCTGGATGATCCCGGATAAAGAAGAAGCCACCTCAAAAGCCATTCAGTACATCCAAGCTGGAATCCATAGGGTTCTGTTTCATGAGCCGCTTGAAAAAAAGGAACTTGAAATCAATGTTGACGCTCTGGTCATAGGAGGAGGCATTTCTGGAATCGAAGCCAGTCTTTCTTTAGCTGGACCCAAGAGAAAAGTCCATTTGGTCGAAAAAACAGACTCCTTAGGAGGAATGGCTGGAAAATTATCCCAGATACTCCCTCATCAAGGTTCCAAAATAAAATCAGTCAAGGAAAAAATCGAACAGGCCAAAAACAATGAAAATATAAACATTTCTACTTCCAGCGAAGTGAAAGAAATTCGAGGTTTTCTGGGCAATTTTGAAGCGGTTATCAAAAGCACACCCGAAAATGGAGAAGAAAAAGAACAAGAGATTAAAACCGGAGCCGTAATTCTGGCTACAGGATTCGATCTCTTTGATCTGAAAGAAAATCCTGCATACGGATATGAAAAAAACGAAAATATAGTGAGCGCTTTAGAATTTGAAGATATGATCAATTCTGAGAAAATAGTGTTGAAAAATGGCAAAAAGCCCAAATCTGTGGCACTCATCCACTGCGCAGGGAGGAAAGAAAAAGGTTACTGTTCAAAAGTCTGCTGTTTGTATAACCTAAAATTTGCTCATTATCTTAAAGACAATTTCCCTGATATCGACGTCAAAGAGCTCTATATGGACCTGTGTTTGCCCCACAAACAAGACCAATCCTATTTTGATCAAGCTAAGGAAAAAGGTGTTGAATTTATCAGAATGGATGAAGTAGTCAAAACTAAATCATCCGGAGATCAGGTAGAAATAGAGTATAAAGACAATGATAAGACAGACAAACTGAAAGCGGATATGGTAGTGGTGGCTCCGGCCATGGTACCCTCTAAAGACACTTCCCATCTTGCTGAACTACTGAATCTTCCTCTTGATAAATCAGGTTTCTTTAAAGAACTGCATGAAATGCTGGATCCAGTAGCCACTCCAATGGAAGGGGTTTATATAACAGGCTGCGCTCTGGGTCCTAAAAACATACCCGAATCCATGACTCAATCACACGCAACCTCCGGAAAAATACTTTCCAGCTTAATTCCTGGCAGAAAAATAGTTCCAGAAGTCAAAGTATCGAAAATCAAGGAAGAACTTTGTACAGGATGTCAGACTTGCCTATCTGTTTGTTTCTACGGAGCCATCAGCTATGATCCTTTTAAAGGTGTTTCCGTAGTCAATGAAGCGATCTGCAGGGGATGCGGAAACTGCGTGGGAAGCTGTCCTTCAGGCGCTATACACTCCAAACACTTTACATATACCCAACTCTATCAGGAAGTATTGGACGCTCTGCGGTAAGAAAAGCTGAATATCATAGGAGAAATAAATGAATAATAATCAAAAAGAAACAAAAATCAATCCTGAAAAAGGAAAGGCACTGTCTTCTAGTAAAGGCATAAGAGAGGAAATCCTTAATATTTTCAAAAAAGCCTTGGCAGATGATATTTTTGATGCTGTGATGATCCCAGCTAAAGTTCCCAATACAGATGCTTATTCATGGATCCTGCTTCAGGATGAATCCCTATTTGAGATGGCTGATCCACTGCCTCCTGTTATGGCCGTTCAAGGAGGCAGGGCTTTATCAAGCTTTTCAAAAAATGGAGAACTAGACCTGAAAATAGCTGCTTTGATGAGGCCTTGTGAAATCCGGGCAGCTGTCGAACTTTTCAAACTGCACCAAATCAACTTAAATCATATCACGCTTATAAGTATCGACTGCCCCGGTGCGACGCCTCTTACAGATTATATGAACGACCCAAAAAAACTGGCTGAAACTTATAAAAAGATCTCTGAAAAATGGGAAGTCAGCGAATCTTTAAGACCAGCCTGTCAAAACTGCCATCGATTCAGCTTGATTGATGGGACAGCTGCTGATCTGCATATAGGGCTGTTGGGAAAGAATGATAAAGTCACCCTAATACCCATCTCTTCCAAGGGTAACGAAATTTTGGAAAAATTGGGCTATGAACCCACAGATTCCCTTGAAGAATGGAAATCAAACAGAGAAAAACTACTCAAAGAAAAAATCAAAAATAGAGAAAAATTCATTAAAGAATGGCAGGAAAAAATCAATAAAACCGATGGATTCTTTAATGAGCTGAATAAATGTATCAACTGTCATAACTGCATGAACGCCTGTCCCATATGCTACTGCCAGCAGTGCTATTTTGACTCACAAAATATAACATTCAAACCTGAAACTTATCTTCAAAAAAGCAAGGAAAAGGGCGCTCTGAGATTTCCCCTGAACACCATGCTCTTTCATATAGGACGAATGTCACATATGGTGCTCTCTTGTGTTTCCTGCGGCGCCTGTGAAGATGCCTGTCCTGTCTCCATTCCCGTGGGTCGACTTTTCAGTATGGTCGGAGACCAAACCCAAAAGGAATTTGATTACATTCCTGGAATGAACAGAGAGGAACCTTTGCCTCTGCAGGATTTTAAAGAGGAAGAGTTCTGCGAGGTTGAAACTCCTAACGAATGTGAAGAAAAAGTGACTGAGGAGGCAAAATAAAATGGCTAAAGCGATTAGAATCAAAAACAATGTGGAAGAAGGGCTGTTCGAGTTCCTCAAATCTCTTCTTGAAAAAGAAAAAATCAAGGGCGTGTTCACTCTTAAAAAAATGGATGAAGAGGGAGCTGCATCATACTCATTGATAACCAGTGTTGATGAATTCAAAAACGCGGTTCCTTTATTTCCATATATGCCGGTCAATGCAGGAAAAGAACTCTCTAACTTCACACTTCTAGGAAAAACAGAAGAGCCCATTGCCGCTGTACTCAGACCTTGTGAACTCAGAGCCTTTGTGGAGTTGGCAAAAAGAGCCCAAGGGGATTTCGAAAATATATTGACTGTAAGTTTATCCTGTGGTGGAGTCCTTGATCTGAATACAATGGGAGAAAAAAATCAGGAAGACTTGATATCCAAATACTGGGATTCTGTTAAAAAAGCAGAAGTTTCACCTAATACCCGAGAGACTTGTCAATTTTGTGAAAACTTTCTTCCCCTCAATGCTGATATCACGGTGGCGACTGTGGGAAACAAAGATCTAGACAAAGAATTCACTCTGTTTTTTAACACACCCAACGCAGAGGAATTTGCCAAAGAAGCCTCGGGAAGTTCTGTTTCAGCAGAAATTGAATCAAATGAAATCAATGAATTCAAGAAAAAAAGAGAGGAACTCAAAGAAAAATATTTTAAAGAAACTGAGACCGATGAAAACGGGTTGAAATCCCTCATAAACATATTTGCACCCTGTCTGGGATGTCATGGATGCAGCCATGTCTGTCCTATCTGCTACTGCACGCTCTGTGAATTCGACTCTAAAACTCATGAATACCCCACCCCCAGCTTGAGTTCTGACCTCCAAAAAAAGGGCGGTCTAAAGGTTCCTTCAGGAAATCTTTTGTTCCATCTCGGAAGGATGACTCATATGGCTGTTTCTTGTGTGAGCTGCGGGATGTGTTCTGATGTCTGTCCAGTCAATATTCCTGTGGCCACTGTGTTCTCAAAGGTAGGAGCTTCACTTCAGAAAGAATTTGATTATTTTCCTGGAAAAGATGTGGAAGAACCGGCTCCTCAGGGAACATATAAAGAAGACGAATTCACAAAAATCGGAGAACAATGATTTCAAACAAAATGAACAGAGGTTATGAAGATGAATAATAATATGCCTAATATAATCGGTTTTCTTTGCAACTGGTGTTCTTATACAGGAGCTGACCTAGCCGGCACCTCACGCATGAAAATTCCCCCTTCACTCAAAACCATACGCGTCATGTGTTCGGGCCGGATAGATCCTCTTTTTGTATTAAAGTCCTTTTTAAAAGGGGCAGACGGAGTTATGATGATGGGATGTCATCCTGGCGACTGCCATTATCAAAAAGGAAATTATAATGCCCGCCGCAGATATGTCATGATGAACAAAATATTCGAGACGCTGGGTCTAGAAAAAGATCGTATTGGGCTGTGGTGGGTTTCTGCTTCTGAAGCCAACCGGTTTGCCAAAGTCACTAATGAATACACCGAAAAAGTAAAAAAATTAGGATCAAATCCAACAAAAAAAGAAATATTCTTGTAAGCCAAGGACTTATGTAACCATCTTTTTTAGTTTGGTATTTTTCTCCTAATTTAATCACTTAAACTATCTTAGGTCACTATCTTTCCCTAAATCTGTTTCCATATTACTGGACGATTTCACCATAAATCATATATCCTATGACTACTTTAACTATGCACGTCTGAAGGAGTATCATTATGGACCTTAAAGTTTTTATAGCAACTTTTTGGGCAATATTTATTGCTGAGTTAGCTGATAAAACTCAATTAGTGGGAATAACCATGGCTGCAAGAACTGGCAAACCTATAAGTGTATGGATTGGTTCTGTATCTGCATATATAGTGGTTACGATAATATCAGTCCTCATTGGAGCCTTACTGAGTAAATACATCAAACCTGAAATCATACGATACAGCGGAGGCATTATTTTTATCATGATAGGTATTTTAATTGTATTCAATAAGATCTGATTCCTAATTTGATCATAGGAAATTTGGGATAAGTTTAAATGTCCGTTTGCGAACACAAAATGTCTTAAAGGCGGACACATTTTTCCATCCCCCATTATCCCCTTCCTCTATTTATCCCAAATGGCACATTGTTTGCATAAAAATATACAAAAAGCAATAGGAGCGGAATATGGTTATCAACACCATCAAAGTTGCCATCAGGAATATCACAAGACAAAAGATATATTCATTTATCAGTATCTCAGGTCTTGCACTGGGAATCGCCTTATGCCTTTTGATTATCCTGTATATACAGACAGAACTGAGTTATGACCGCTTTCATGAAAAAGCAGACCGGATTTTTCGTGTGGCTGAAGAATCTACCTACAGGGGGAGCACGGTCAGCCATGCCAATATCTTTCCTATTATAGCTCCCAATCTGATCAAAGAATTTCCGGAGGTCTTAAATGCGGTTCGATTTGAAAAAGATCCCAGGGTCCTGGTGAATGCAAACGGAGACAAATTTATTGAAAACCGTTTTTTCTATGCAGACCCTTCTGTGTTTGACATTTTTTCCTTTCCCCTATTAAAAGGAAATCCCAAAACAGCACTCAATGATCCCTTTTCCCTGCTTTTAACAGAGAAAACAGCCCAAAAATATTTCGGAGACAAAAATCCTCTAGGTCTCACTCTTAATATAAACAAGGGACATGATTATAAAATCACCGGGGTATTAAAAAATATTCCCCGCAACTCTCACCTGCAACTTGATTTTTTAGCTTCCATATCCACTCTGAAAGCCCAAGACCAAAACTATGGAAAAATTTGGGGTTCTATGTCGGCTTATACCTATATTCTTCTCACACCCGGAAGTTCTCCCCAGGAAGTAGAGAAAAAATTTCCGGCGTTCATAAGAAAACACCGCAATCAAAAGGCAGTCCAGAGTTGGAATTTTTTTCTCCAGCCTCTCACCAGCATCCACCTTCGTTCTCATCTCAATTATGAACTGGAATCCAACAGCGACATAAAATATGTCTATATTTTTTCAGCCATAGCTCTATTTATCATTCTCATCGCGGGCATAAATTTTATGAATCTTTCCACAGCGCGCTCTTCCAAAAGAGCCAAAGAAGTAGGAGTTCGGAAAGCCTTGGGGGCTGTAAAACCTCAGCTCGCCAAGCAGTTTATGATCGAGTCAATGGTCATGACAGTTGCTGCTGTACCCATAGCCATGATTTTGGTTGAAATTCTGTCCAAATTGATGAGTTCTTTTTTCGGAGAACAATTGAAGGTCAATTATTGGGCCAACCCTCTGATTTTTTTGGGCATCCTCGTGATGGTTCTTTTTCTGGGATTCTTTTCCGGAAGCTATCCTGCCTTTTTCCTCTCCTCTTTTCATCCCTCTTCTGTACTTCACGGAAAAATCAAAACAATGGTCAAAGGTCACCTGTTTAGAAAAGTTTTAGTGGTGGTTCAATTTGCCATTTCTGTATTTCTTATCACAGGCACTCTCATCATCCATGATCAATTGAATTTTATTCAAAACCAGAATCTTGGTTTTGATAAAGATAATGTTCTTTTCGTACCAATGCATGACCAAACCATGAAAAAAAGTTATCAGCCATTAAAAACCAAACTCCTTCAGAATCCTGAAGTGCTGAGTGTTTCTGCTTCAACCAGTCTTCCCAGTATCCCCCCTGGAATGGGGGCCTATATCCCTCAAGGATTCAGCGAAGAGGATGCTTTTATAGTGAGACATATTTTGTGTGATCATGATTTCATTCCCACCTTTGGACTGGAAGTCAAACAGGGAAGAAATTTCAATAAGAACATCACCACAGACCAAAAGCAGGCTCTTATCATCAATGAAACAGCGGCCCAGCAACTGGGCTGGAAGGATCCCATGGGAAAATTACTGGTTAACCGGAGTGGAAAATATCAAGTCATTGGTGTGGTTAAAGATTTTCACTTCAGGTCTAAACACCAAAAAATAGAACCCTTAGTGCTTTCTCTGTTTCCGGATCATAGATATATTTATTACGTTTCTTTAAGGTTAAAAGGCGGGAACATAAAACACACTGTAAACTCCATAAAAGATACCTGGAAGTCCTTTTCACCTGCCCGACCGTTCCAATACTTTTTTCTCAATAACCAATTTGATCAATTGTACAAATCAGAAATGAGAACATCCCGGTTGTTTGATTTTTTCACTGTCATGGCTCTTATTATCGCCTGCCTGGGTCTGTTTGGTCTTGCCTCTTACACAGCAGAACAGCGCACCAAGGAAATGGGAATTCGAAAAGTACTCGGAGCTTCTGCCTGTAATATTTTCTATTTGTTATCCAGTGAATTCACCAAATGGATAGTGTTATCGAGTTTGATTGCTTGGCCTTTAGCCTATTATTTTATGAGCCAATGGCTGGAAAATTTTGCTTACAGAATCAAGCTCAGTTTCTTCACGTTTCTCCTCTCTGCTGGAATCGCCCTGCTGACCGCTCTGTTAACAGTTAGTTTTCAGTCAATCAAAACAGCTTTCTCCAATCCTGTTGATTCGCTCCGCTATGAATAAAATCAAATCTTTGATAAGGCCTGATCTAGATCACTGCACAAGTCATCAGCGTCTTCAGTGCCCACGGAAAGTCTTAGAGTCTGTGGCTTAAATCTGGATTTTCTCTTGTCTTCATCCGAAACATCCAAGTGAGTGTGAAACCATGGACTTTCTGCTAAGGATTCAACTCCTCCTAAGGAAACAGCCAGACCAAATATTTTAAGATTATTGAGTACGGTATAAGCTTCCTTTTTTTCTCCTTTTGGATCAAATGTGATCATGGAACCTGGCCCCTTGCACTGCTTCTGAAAGATTTTCCATTCTTCGCTGTTCTGGTGGTAAAAATCAGGGTAAATAACTCGCTCAACTTTTTGGTGTTCATTAAGGAATTGGGCGATCTTTTGGGCGTTTTGTTGTGACTTGAGGACTCTCTCTTCCAGAGTATCCAGGGACCGGAAAAGCAGCCAGGCATCAAAAGCAGATGGAGTCGGTCCTGTGCCCGACCGAATGGATTGTATCTTAAAAGCTCGATCCTTATCTTTATCGATCACAAAACCAGCAATCAAATCAGAATGGCCTCCGATAGATTTGGTTCCTGAATAAATCACTATATCAGCTCCATGTTCAAAGGGGTGCTGTAAAATGGGAGACATAAAGGTGTTATCCACAGCTAAAATCCCGTCAGAATGCTGATGAGTCAGATCTGCGGTTTTCTGGATGTCCACCATAGCCAGACTCGGATTGGCTGGAGTTTCAATAAACAGCATCTTCACTGTATCTGAGTGTTTTTTGAGAGCCCCTTCCACTTGGTTCAGGTCTGTGGCATCCACGGGAACCACATTCACTCCCATTCTTTCAGGTAGGATATGCCTCAGCATATGGTCTGTACCCCCGTAAACAGGATATCCAAAGATCAAAGTATCACCTGGCTTGCATAAAGCGAGTATGGTGGTAAATATTGCAGAAAGGCCGCTTGGAAAGTAGACAGCTCTGGGATCTTTGGCTCCTTGTTCCAAACACTGAATGCGATCGCAAAGCATGATAAAATTTGGATTTGATACTCGAGTATAAATCGGCCATTCATCATCTGGAGACAAGGGAGGCTCAAAACCTGCAGCCCTTCGAAACATATGTTCTAATTTTTCTGCATCCTCAGTAGCAAAAGTAGAAACCGCAAATATAGGGGGACGTACCGCCCCCATGCTCAAGAAAGGGTCATAACCCACATGGGCCGCCCTTGTCTTTGAACTCCATTCCTTGGGCGGTTTTTTCCAATTACTTTTTCCCATTTAAATATCTCCTATTCAACCTGGACTATTCAAAATAAAATGATGATATTTTTATTATTAATTTTTTTAAACTCACTCAACTTTGTCTGGTGAATAATCCAGATTTATTTATTAATATCTATTTTGAGACTAAATTTTTAAGCCCACAATGTCAAGAAAAATCAGGGCTTACAAGTAAAAAGAGAAATGAAAAAGGTGAAATGATATACATTCACAGTGAAACGTAAAAAAGGAATGGAAAAGGTAGAAATAAGGTCTTGCTTTTAACTTTCAACTTTTCTCTTTTTACTTTTTTTTATGGTTTGCATAAAGTTAAGAATTATCGATAATAGGATAAAAAAGGAGGTTGTTATGAAAAATTCATGTTTGAGAACACTGTCTTTAATAACTGTATTCATTCTTATTTTCAACCTCATTATCTCAGCACAAATCGATCCAGAGCTTTTATCCGGACTTAAAGCCAGAAGCATCGGGCCTTCCAGCATGAGCGGACGAATCGGAGCTGTCGCTTCAGTAGCTTCAGATCCAGATATCATCTATGTGGGAGCTGCCACCGGAGGAGTGTGGAAGTCCACAGACGCAGGCCTCACCTGGGAACCTGTTTTTGATGACCAGCCCGTCTCTTCTATCGGAGCGATTGCTATCAACCAATCCAATCCCAGCATAGTCTGGGTCGGAACCGGAGAAGCCGCTCCTCGAAACAGTGCTGGCGTGGGACGGGGAGTTTATCTCACTATGGATGGAGGAAAAAGCTGGAAGTGTCTGGGACTTGAGAAAACAGAAAAAATCTCAAAAATACTCCTGGATCCTAATGACCCTGACAAAGCCTATGTGGCAGCCATGGGAACAACCTGGGGAGAAAATCCTGAACGGGGAGTGTTCAAAACAATGGACCGAGGAAAAACTTGGAAAAAAATCCTTTATGTAGATGAAAAAACAGGGGCTGCGGATATGGCTATGGCTCCGGATAATCCTAATAAAATTTTGGCTGCCTTATGGCAGCACAGACGGTGGCCCTGGTTTTTTAAATCAGGAGGGCCTGGAAGCGGTCTTTATATGACTGTCAACAGCGGAAAAGACTGGAAAAAGGTGACCCATGAGGATGGTCTTCCCAAAGGAGAGCTGGGTCGAATCGGGGTTGCTTTTTCAACCAACAAACCCAATATTGTGTATGCTCTGGTTGAAGCCAAGGACAATGTGCTTCTTCGTTCTGATGACGGAGGCTACCACTGGACGGTAGTCAACAATAAAGAAGAAGTGTCTAACCGTCCCTTTTATTACCAGAGAATTTGGGTCAACCCGGTTAATGAAAACATCGTATATATGCTTCATTCCAGAATGATGGTCAGTAAAGACGGAGGCAAAAATTTCTTCAACCTTCCTACTTTTACCCAGGCGCATTCTGACTTCCATGCCCTATGGATTCATCCTGACGGAGAGAATATGATTGTGGGGAATGATGGAGGTGTTGTGATCAGCTATAACCGCGGAAAAACCTGGCGTTTTGTGGAAAATCTGCCTTTGGGTCAATTCTATCATGCCAGTTTTGACATGGAAACTCCCTATAACCTATACGGAGGTCTTCAGGATAACGGTTCCTGGATGGGCCAGGGATATGTGCTCAAAGAACAAGACCTATACAATTATTTATGGAAAACAGTGGGAGGAGGAGACGGATTTGATACTGAGCCGGATCCAGAAAATACCGGAGCTGGTTATGGAATGTCTCAGGGAGGAAACCTGTATTATTTTGACACCTTTACAGGAACAAACCGTCGTATCAAGCCCACTGAGTCTGATGTGAAGCACCGCTATAATTGGAACGCTGGGTTTGCCGTGGATCCATTCGATCCCAAAACCATTTACTTAGGGAGCCAGTTTGTCCACCGTAGCCAAGATAAAGGACAAACCTGGGAAATCATAAGCCCGGACCTTACTACCAACGACCCTGAAAAACAAAAACAGGCCCAAAGCGGAGGATTGACTCTGGATGTCACCAATGCGGAAAACCACTGCACCATTATGTGTATTGCTCCCAGCCCAGTACAAAAAGGAGTTATATGGGTAGGCACAGATGATGGAAATCTCCAACTCACCCGAGACAGAGGAGAAACATGGACCTTGGTTTCAAAAGAACTCACTTCAGGTAAAAAAGGCATGGTCCCTCCCGGGACTTGGATTCCGCATGTAGAAGCTTCTAAATTTGATGCTGCCAGGGCTTATGTGGTGTTTGATGATCACAGAAGAGCCAACTGGGAAACTTATGTCTATGTGACCCATGATTTTGGGAAAACTTGGGAAAGTCTCGCTGCCTCAGAAATAGATGGTTTCTGCCATGTGATCGAAGAAGACACGGTCAATGAAAATATTTTGTTTATAGGAACCGAATTTGGATTGTACTTCAGCTTGGATAAAGGCGAAAGCTGGAAAAAATGGACTCAAGGTTTTCCCACAGCTCCGGTCAGGGACCTCGCTGTTCACCCTAGAGAGAATGATTTGATCATTGCCACTCATGGCCGCTCCCTGTACATTATAGATGACATCTCTCCCCTGAGAGAAATCTCTGACCAAGTCATCCAGAAACAACTTCATCTTTTTGGTCTCCCGAATGCCATTCAGTTTCAGCAGGGCCGCCTCACCTCTTATATGTGCCCTGGAGATACTGTTTTTAGGGGGGAAAACAAAAAATTTGGTGCCCGAATCTCCTATCACTTGATCCCCAGTGAAAAGGAAAAACAAGATTCCCAAGAAAAATCGAAACAGAGTCATCCCCAGAGAAAACCTTCCGAAAAATCAGAAATAGATGACTCCAAAGTCGATGTCATCATCCAAGACAAAGAAGGAAATAAAGTAGCCTCTATCAAAGGGACTGAAGAAAAAGGAATTAACCGGGTGTATTGGAATCTCAGAGAAACCATGGAAGATGATTCCGAAGAAGCAGACCATAGGCGTTATGGAATGGAAGTCCTTCCCGGAGAGTACAAAGTCAAGATAAAATACGGCGAACAAGAAGAAATGGACTCTTTCCAAGTCAAAGCTGATCCCCGCCTTGACATTGATATGGAAGTGCTTCGGAAAAATTATCAAATGGGCAAAAAAGTTCAAAAATTCCTAGAAATCACATCCCAAGCCAATGACCGGATTGAAGAAACTTTAAAAGCCATAAAAACTATCAAGCAGCGCCTCCAGTCTTCCGAAAAAAAACACAAAGAAAAGCTTCTAGAAGAAGCCAACAATCTGGAAAAAAAGCTGAATGACTTGTCAGAAATTCTTTCCCCCACTCCTCCCAAACAGGGCATAGCTGACCGTTCCGCTGGACTCATGAGTCAGGTCAGGAGCGCGGTGGGAGGAATCTGGGGCGCAGGATACAAGCCCATTACTCAGGCCGCTCGAGTCAAATATGAAAAAGTAAAAACGAAAATCAATGAATTTTTGGAAAAATTCAACCAGGTTTTTCAACAAGATGTTGAAAATTTCAAAAAACTTCTCTCTGAATCAGATTTTTCACTTATAAAGAGTTATGATATTCTGGAGTTCAATGAAAATGAAGAAAACAAATAGAAATCACTGATCTAAAAAAAGAATAAACCTGGATTATGAAACTGATTGGTTCCTCTGTGTTTAAAAAGTATTTTCTTCCTGGATTTGTGTTCCAATCTGTGGTTATTGCCGGAGGTTATGGCACAGGAAGAGAATTGGTGGAGTACTTTCTCCAATACGGACCTCTGGGCGGATTGTTGGGCATGTTTCTTGTGACCACCTTGATCTGGTCCCTGATTCTTGCGGTTACCTTTGAGTTTTCCCGTAAATTCAAAGCATATGATTACCGGACCTTTTTCAAAAAACTGCTGGGACCGTTCTGGCCGATTTTCGAAGTGCTCTATCTCATCATGCTATTTTTGGTCCTTGCTGTTATCGGATCCGCAGCAGGAGTGATTCTCAAAGATAACTTTGGTCTCCCCTACATGATGGGGGTTTGCCTTATGCTGGCTGCGGTAGGTTTTCTCACTTTTAAAGGCCGAAAATTGATAGAAAATTTTCTCTCCTCCTGGTCTATTCTTCTTTATTTGACTTATGGTGCTTTTTTTATCATTACCTTTTTCAAATTCGGTCCGGATATTCAACAAAACCTGGCTTCATCGCTGATCAAACCCCAATGGATGCTGGGAGGATTCAAATACGCTCTTTATAATATGGGCATAATCCCTGCTGTATTCTTTTGTCTCACCCACATCAAAACAAGAAAACAAGCCCTTTCAGCCGGACTTTTGGGCGGCCTCATCGGAATCCTTCCTGGATTCTTCTTTTATATGGCCGTCTTAGGACATTACCCCACTATTCTGCCGGAAGCGGTTCCTGCGATCTATGTACTTAAAGAAATAGACATCCCTCTTTATATGGTCATCTTTCAACTCATTCTTTTTGGAACCTTGATCGAAACAGGCACTGGATTTATCCATGCGGTCAATGAGCGTATCCAGGCTTCTCTCAATGTAAGGGGAAGGCAACTTCCCCGTTGGATGAGGCCTTTTATTGCCTCAGGATTGATCCTCATCAGCATAGGCATTTCTACTTTTGGCTTGATCAACCTCATTGCCAAAGGATACGGAAGCATCAGCTGGGGATTTTTTGGGGTGTTTATCATCCCTCTTCTCACTCTTGGGATCTATAAAATCATAAAATCCAAATCCTAATACAAATGGCAAAAGGAGAAATGGGAAAGGTGAAAAGTAATATTTGAAATGTTGTGCTTTACCATTTCACATTTCTCATACTTTATGAATATCCGGTTAAGAAATGACAGGGCAAGGAGGAAGGTCTTTCATGAGTTTCAATCCCGGTGAGGCTTTTATAACTTGGGGAATGGAATTGACTGTCACAGCTACGGTTCCTACATCTCCATGTACACCCCCGATAATCCTTTGCTGAATATATGGAACTCCGTTTATAATGATCTCATCATATTCCTCATCCACAGCCGCGTTGGCATTAAAAACCAAGGTAATAACTTCTTCTCCCCCCATGGTACCGTAAGCGGTGCTGGATAGTCCGACTACTTTTCCAGGTTCCACCAACCCCAACCCTGTATTGATCTCTTTATCATCCACCACAGGAACTGGAGGAACCTCTTCAGCCAGATCCAGTTGCCAACCTAATCCTTGGGCAATCATATAGATAGACTCCAGCAGTCCCACATGGCCGGTTATCTTTTTTTTCTTTATCTTTTGATAAAACTCATCCTGAGTTAATCCGGTTCCCACTTTGACTTGAAATGGAAGTCTTCTTTTAGAGGAATCCATCGTCCGTATAACCCGAATGTTCTTCACTTCCAAACAAGGGGCAGTGAGTACAAGAGGAAGAGTATCCATGAGAAATCCAGGATTGATTCCTGTGCCTGTAACAGTAACCCCTTCATGGTTTGCCAATTTATCTATCTCATCAGCTTCCCTAGGAGCACTCTTCCAAGGAAATGAAAGCTCCTCACAGGTAGAAACCACATTCAGACCAGCTAGGACACATTGAGTTATCTGCTCTGTGACATCTTTTAAGTAAGAAGTGGTAGCAATAACCGCTGCCTGAGCATTTTGTTCTGATATGACTTTCTCAGCATTCTTCTCAATAATGATGCCCGTCTTTTTTTGTTCCGGGAAATAATCACCCAGGTCCTTTCCCACACATTCCGGAGCTATGTCCACCGCTCCTTTTATTTCAAAGCTGTTTTTTTTATGGAGAGTGTGAGCTATTCTTCGACCCATCACCCCACATCCGTAGATTATGACACCTATCTTATTCATCTCTCTCTTCCTTCCATTTTCAGGTTTGATTGTTTATAGCAGTTCTTGAACCCCAAGGTCCTTCCATTTCTTGGCTACTCTCTCTACCGCATCCAAGGATGCCTGAATCTCGTTCTTTTTATGGGCTGCTGAAACAGCCCCAAAACCATGAAAAGTATTGAATCCTTCCTCCAGCATTGCTAACTTTAATGCTTTTTCTCTCATCTCAACATCACTGACTTCAGGATTCCAGACCTGCTCCGGAGAAATCACTTGGTCTGTTTTTTGGCGCAAAAACTGAACTCCGATAAGGGAACTGTTAGGAGCAATATCATCTCCTTTTCCTGTACATTTCACATGAAATCCATGGGAGGAAAATATATCTTCTATGTTTTTTCTCACTTCAGCTCCCCATTGGCCTATTTTGGGGTAAATCTCAGACTCATGTTCTATAAGATACTGAATATAAGTAGCTCCCGCTAACATAGATGCAGGATGGCCGGAAAAAGTTCCCCCTTCGAACTTCACTCGATCCTCTCTTTTGGCCTCCGGACTGCAGAGGGAGAGAATATCATTATTTCCGGCCACAGCGCTGACCGGCATCCCCCCTCCAATTGTTTTTCCGAAAACAGTCAAGTCGGGTGTAATCCCATATAAATTTTGTAGGGGGCCCGCATGAAACCTGAATCCAGATACTACTTCATCAAAAATCAAAACAGTGCCATATTTTTTTGTCAAATTCCGGGCTTTTTGAAGATATTCTTTAGAAGAAAATATAAACCCACCAGCCCCTATAAACGGCTCGATAATGAAACACGCGATCTGTTCTCCATGTTCTCCAAATTTCTTTTCAAGATCCTGGTTGTCATTAAATCGGGCTACCAGCATCATGGAATCTGCCGAAGGAGGAAGCCCCGCTGATTCAATCTGATTCAAGCCATTTTGAAAGGTGGATATTCCTTTCAGCACATAAGGATGTGCTCCATGCCAGCCTCCTCCCACTTTCAATACTTTTTCTTTTTTGGTGAAGGCTTTAGCCAGCATAACCGCGTACATGGAAGCTAAAGTGCCGCTGGTGGTAAATCGGATCTTATCTGCTTTGATCCGGCTTAATAGAAGTTCAGCCAGCCTTCTCTGGCTCTGTTCTGGAAAGCCAGTCTCAAGCCCCTTCCCTTTTTTAAAAAATTCCTTTAGCCTATCCAGAACCACACTTGGATTGTGTCCTAATACATTGGCGAAATGACCCTGCCAGAAATCAATATAAACATTTCCATCAGCATCCCATATCTGAGATCCCTGACATTTATCCGCATAAAGAGGAAATGGAGGGAAAAGCCTGAGATTATGACTTCCCCCTCTGACCTGATATTGGGAAGTGGTTTTAAAAATCTCCTCAGATCTTTTGTTTTTTAAAGAGTATTCTTTTTCCAATCTCTCCAAAAATTCTTTCCGGTTCATACCATATTCTCCACTCAATTCTTACCAAAAAATGATATACAAAACAATAGTCACCGCAATAACCCCCAATCCCAGCCAAAGAACAGAAGGAGTGGGCTTCATGTCAAATTCTTTCCGTACCGGCATGACTTTAGGTTCCTTTAAAGGCTTAGTGATGGCGAGTACAGACATCACAGCGATGATGATGACAAAAGTGATGGCCATCCTGTTAAGAAAAGCAATAGAACCAATGGTCAGGCCCAAATTATTAAACAACGGGAGATTGCCGAAAAAAACCAATAGGACAGCGTAGATAAAAGGATTCAGAATCAAAGCCCAGACACCGGCTGATTCAGGAGCTCGTTTGAAAACAAGACCAAAGGCAAAAGCCGCTAGAATCCCAGGAGAAATAAATCCTTGAAACTCCTGAATATAAGTAAAAATTCCTTGAAGGCTGGGATGGTCCAGAATGGGAGCGATCAAACAACCGATGACCACAAACAGCATGGTCATAACCCGGCCTGTTAAAATCACTGTTTTCTCTGAAGCATCTTTTTTCCAGCGTCGTTTGAACAGATCCATAGTAAAAATAGTCGAAGCTGAATTCAACATAGAAGCGAGAGAACTGATGACCGCTCCGGCAATAGCGGCAAAAATAAATCCCCGGATACCCACAGGAATGAGATTTCTTATGAGCAGCGGATAGGCCGCATCTGTGGTGGCTCCCGGAGCTGTGAGCTGTTTTGCGTATAACTGGTAGGCCATGATTCCAGGAAATATGATGATAAAAGGGATGATCAATTTAAGTCCTGCCGCAAAAATCACGCCTAACTGACCCTGGCGTAAATTTTTAGCTGCTAAAGTCCTCTGACATATATACTGATTAAGACCCCAGTAATAAAAATTAGGGATCCACAAACCAATAACCAGAGCAGTCCATGGGAGCACCGGATGGTCTCTGGGTAGAATCATATGAAGTTTGTCTGCGTTGGCTTCCAGAAAGTTGCCCAATCCTCCTACCGCATGAAGTCCTAGAAAAAGAGTTATCGCTCCTCCAATGATCAAAGCTGTTCCTTGAAAGAGATCAGCCCAGGCTACGGCTTTGAGCCCTCCCCAGGTCGTGTAAAGCGCCGCAATGCCTCCGATCAGCCACACCGCATGGATCATTTTGAGGCCAAAAATGGTGTGCAGAGTCAGGCCCCCGGAATAAATCACGGCTGAAATGGTGACAAAAACATAAATCAGCATGGTGTAGAAGGCCATGATCCCTCTAGCTGTGGAATTGTACCGGTACTCCAAGTATTCAGGGATAGTAAAAATGCCGCTTTTTAGAAATTTAGGAAGAAAAAAAAGTCCCACCAGAACAATGCATATGGCAGCCATCCATTCATAGCTGGCCACCGCCATCCCAGCGATTCCAGCTCCCTGCCCGGACATGCCTACAAAATGTTCTGTGGAGATATTGGCTGCAATCAGCGAAAGACCTATAAAAGGCCACAGAAGTCCACGGCTTGCCAGAAAAAAATCTTCTCCGGTTTTTTCTTTCCGGCTTTTATAAAGGCTGACTCCCACAGCCACAGCAAAGAACAAAAGGAATAAGGCAATATCTAAGAAAGTAAGATCCATTTCATTTCCCCTTGATTCTATCTGTATGATTCGGATGATCCATCATGGTCCTTTCAATCCGTGCATTGATTCATAGGTTGACTGTTTAATTTAATCTGTTGATGATTAAAAATCAAATTTTTTATTCCTTGATAAATGATGGGGTTGAATGTATATTTTTATATTCAATAATATTTGGATGTAAATTAAAAATGTATCCTTGGTTTGACTGTGTCATAAGCATGTCGTCATGAAAACAGTGGTCATTCTTTCAATGCCCAGAAGTGGCTCCTCTCTCCTTTCCGGAGTCCTCTACCGTTTGGGGATTTGGATGGGAGAAAAAGAAAACATGAAAATAGGAAAACACCTCAACAAGTACGGCTGTTACGAAAACCAAGACTTTATCGGGTTCAATGAATACATTCTTTTCAAATCAAAAAAACTCCTCAACCAAACCGGACGCCTTAACAGCAATGATGGCCTTGTCAAAAAAGCCGTCAAAGAGAATGAAGACCGTATCATAGAAATCATCAGAAAAAATGAAAAAAAACTTTGGGGCTTTAAAAATCCAACAATCATTTATACTTTGCCCTATTTTTGCCATCATTTAAAAAATCCCTTTTACATCTGCCTCAAACGCGATCCGGAAAGCATCGCTGATTCTCTCAAAAGAACCACCACCATCAAAAACTGGATTCCTGAAATCAAACACGAATTTCTTTATTTTTCTTTTAAAGAACGTCTGATTCTTATCCTGCGGTTTATAAAAGTTTTGTTTAAATCAGGGATCATTTTTAAGGATGAAGACATCAATGAAAAGATCACTAAAGATGGATATAAAAAAATAGAACATTTTACAAGAGATAAAAACTATCTTAATATCAGACTTATTGACCTCTTGGAGGACTCTGAGAACACTATTAAGAGGATCATTAATTTTCTCGACATATCACCTACGGATGAACAAATCAAGGAGGCTCTTGGGTTTATCAATCCTGATTTGATAAATTCTTAGAAAAAATGGGGACGGTTCTCCTCCCTTATTTGAAAAATACACAAGAACCATAAACATCCCCGGGAGATAACCATGGATAAATTTTTTTATGAAATGTTCCAACAAATGCCCAGACAAGGACCGGGTAAATCTGAGTACACAAAAAAAGCGCTTTCATTCTGCCAGCTTCCAAAAAATCCTCAAATACTCGATATCGGCTGCGGCACAGGAGCACAGACTATTTCTTTAGCTGAAAGCACCAATGGTCAAATCACAGCGGTTGACAATCATGGTCCCTATCTTGAAGAGCTCCGAAAAAAAGCAAAAAATCTCGGATATGATTCGAAAATTCAAACATTCCAGGGAGATATGAATCACCTTAATTTTAAGCACAAATTTGACCTTATCTGGAGCGAAGGAGCCATCTATATAATGGGATTTGAAAAAGGCTTAAACGAGTTCAAAAAGCTTTTAAAACCCGATGGATATATAGCGGTGACAGAAGTGGCATGGATAAAAGAACACCCATCAAAAGAAGCTGTTCTATACTGGAAGAAAGAATACCCCGCCATAAAAGACATCCAACAAAATATTAATGTTATTCAATCATCGGGATATAAATTGATAAAACACTTCATCATGCCCAAGGATGCATGGGATGAATTTTATTCAGCTCTTAACGACATAACGCAAGAAATGAAAAAGAAATACAAAAACAATAAACAGGCAGAAAAATCAATCAAAATGGCAGAGGAAGAAATCAATGCTTATGAAAAATTTCGCTCCTTCTACGGTTATGTTTTTTTTATCATGAAAAACCAAATCAGTAAGATATATAATGCTGTTTGAATGAAAATATTTGCTAAGATAAATATCTCGTAAAATAAAAAACTATAGAACGGAGGAAATAACCATGCCCATCACCAAAAAACATTTTATGAAAATAAAGAAAATTTTTGCTTTGTTTCTTTCTGTCTTTTTGCTCCATGCCACTGGGTTTTCTGAAAATGCCTCCCTCAATAATCAAAAATATTTGAACTCATTGAATATCGACCATCAAAAACTTGTCTCCCGCGCAGATCTTATTTATGAAAAACCTGTTGTACGCAGTGAAGCGGGCATGCCTTTAGGTAATGGGCGTATGGGAAGCCTGATTTGGACCTCTCCTTCATCTTTGAAAATGCAAATCAATCGTGTGGATGTCTTTGCCGTAAACAATTCCACTAATAGTTTTCCACAAAGACATACCGATTACGCCAGTGGTTGTGGATATGTGGATATCCATATGGTGAATTTTGGAGAAGATGTGTTTACAGAAAAAAATTTCCGGCAGCATTTGAAATTGTATGACGGGCTTATGACTCTCTACGGAAATAATATTTCAGCTCAGATGTTCGCATGGCACGAACAAGATGTCATTGCCATTGAAATCGAGGATCAAAGGGAATCAGCGATCCCCATCAACATTGATCTTCGTATGCTCCGATATTTGAGACAATATTATCCTGAACAAAACTATGAGCTGGCAAGCCATCATGCTGTAAAGGTCAGGACTCGAGCTCACACAGCCACCTCTCAACTCCATATCCGCAACAGGCGTATCATTTTAACACAAAAGTTTCGTGAAAATGATTTTTACAATGCCTCCTCGGTAGCCATAAGCATTTTAGGACGAAAGTCCATAGCCAGGTACTTAAACGAATCCACTGTGCAGCTTACCGCGTCCCCAGAAAATGGAACTTTTACTGTTTTTATCGCTTCTGCATCCAGCTCTGATCCTACCCAGGATATGGTTCAACTTGCATTAGATAAATTAGATTCCGCAGAAAAAAAGGGATTCCATAGATTAATGACCAGCAACAAAAGATGGTGGCATGATTTTTGGTCAAAATCTTATGTTCACCTCCACAGCAAAGATGGTGTGGCAGATTATGTGGAACAGAACTATACTTATTTCCAGTATGTGATGGCTTCCAGCTCTCAAGGAGATTATCAGCCTCGTTACGGTGGCATGCTCTGGTACACAACAGGTGATATGCGGGAATGGGGATCGCAGTATTGGTGGAACAATCAGAGTTGCTATTACAATGCCCTGCCCCCGACAAATCGTTTTGAGCTAATGGATCCCTTGTTTTTTATGTTCAGCCACTGGATCGACTCCTATGCTCTAGCCGCACGTCAACAATGGGGAAGCAAAGGCATCTGGATACCTGAGACCACATGGTTTGATGGTCTTGAAAAACTCCCCGAGGATATTGCTTCGGAGATGCAGGCTTTGTATTTATTAAAAAAACCCTGGGAAAAGAGGTCGGATAGATTCCGCCGATACGCGGAGTCCAAACTTAAGCATAATTCCCGGTGGAATTGGGCCACAGTAGGCAGGTGGGACCAAGGGCACTGGATCATCCCTGAAAAAGGAGTTGGCCCGTTTGGACATGTCACTCATATATTCTCAACTACGGCTCAAATCGCCTATTTATATTGGCTGAGGTATGAATACACCCAAGATAAAACTTGGCTCAAAGAATATGCCTATCCCATGATCAAAGGAGCGGTTGAATTCTATCGCCATTTTCCTGACTTGCGCAAAGAGTCTGACGGGAAATACCATATTTATCATACCAATAATAATGAAGGGATTTGGGACGGGCATAACACACTCATGGATATCTCTGCCATACAGGGCATGACACCGATCCTTATCCGGGCTTCAGAAATCCTGGATAAAGACGCTGACATGAGACCTGTCTGGAAAGAATTTTCTGACAATATATCACCTCTTCCCACTACCGAGGTTCTTAGTTCAAAACAAGCCAATCAATCTAGATACTGGATAAGTTCCGTTCCTCCAGCCGGACATGGTGACCCTGAACGACCGGGCCTAGTGATTTATTATGACCTCTGCACTGCCGGCACTGAAGATACGGAGATGGTTCGCTCTGGGAATGCCTCATTTGACGCCATATATAAACAAGGTATTGATTCGAACACCTCGGTTCATGTATTGAATAAAAATCCAGTAGGTGCGGCTTACCTAGGACGATCTGAGGCTCTGAAATATATGATTCCTAACCAGATCAGATGTGACCTCACCCCGGAAAAAGACTTCTGTGATTGGATAGGGGTGGGGAAAGTAGGGGTCCTGCCTAACCGTATGACCCTGCGCGAAGGACCTGGAGCTATCGGCTGCCAGCGACTCGGGAACGCCTCCACCGCTCTCCACAAAGCGCTGCTTCAGAGTGTACCCCCGGCTCCCGGTAAAGATCCGGTGATTTATCTCTTCCCTGCCTGGCCCGCAGAATGGGATGCTGCTTTTACCTTATTAGCCCGGGGAGCTTTTCTTGTCACTGCCTCCATTAAGAACGGAAAAATAGGTTTGGTGGAAATTGAATCCAAGATGGGGGGCCAATGCCGCATAAAAAATCCTTGGCCAGGCGAAATTTTGACTATGCACCGAAATCACCAGAAGTCAGAGAACATTTCAGGTGCTTTGCTGATTTTTGATACAAACAAAGATGAAATTGTTTCTATAATGCCCAAAGGCTCAACGCCTACCGAACAGGTCGTTCCTTTTAAAAACTTAAATTAATAGAAAATGTTCTCCTCTATTTGAATTATTTTAGTTCTATAAAAAATATTTCATGACGTGGATATTATTTCGAAAAAAGAAAATTGAGAAACGTCCCCGGTTTTTATCAATTATTTATTCTTAACGTATTGGTCAAACCATTCGAACATCTCAGCCAGAACATGAAACACGGATTCCTGAGCTCGGTAACCGTGGCTTTCATGAGGGAGCATGACCAACCGGGCTGTGGCTCCGTGGCCCTTTAAAGCGTGAAACATACGGCGTGATTGGATAGGAAAGGTTCCTGAATTATTATCCTTTTCACCGTGGATAAGAAGAATGGGTTCATTGATCTTATTGGCATGCATAAACGGAGAGATCTTGAAATATATTTCTGGAGCTTCCCACAGAGTGCGGCGTTCACTCTGAAAACCAAACGGAGTCAGAGTCCGGTTATAAGCGCCACTTCTGGCGATTCCCGCGCCAAAAAGATCACAGTGTGCCAGAAAATTAGCGGTCATAAAAGCTCCGTAGCTGTGTCCTCCCACCCCCACCCTTTCAGGATCAATAATACCTTGGGTATCCAGATAATCAATCGCTGCCTCAGCCCCCATAACAATCTGCTCAATAAAAGTATTATTCATGGTGTTGGGGTCTCCTACAATAGGCAGTTGAGCCCCATCCAGCACCGCATAACCTCGGGTCACGAAGAAAAGCTGGGAAGTGCCTCGAAAAGAAGTAAATTGGTTGGGAGAACTCCTGACCTGGCCAGCCACACTAGGATCACTGTATTCCAGAGGATATGCCCAAAACACTAAAGGAAGACGCTGACCTTCCTTATAATCAGGAGGCAGATACAGCGTGCCGCTGAGGTCAACACCATCTTCCCTCTTATATTTGACCAGCTTCTTGATCATTCCAGTCATCTGAGAAGCTGGATCCTGGTACTCAGTTAAGGCTCTCCGTTGATCGGTACTCAGATCCTTCACAAAATAATTAGGAGGTTCTTTTTTGGACTGGTAACGTGTAATGATTTGATCTCTGGATCCTCCGACAAAGTCAACAAATGATTCATAACTGTTTTTCCCTGACTGAAATATCCTCTGTTTCTCCATGGTTTTGAGGTTGAACTTGTCCAAGAAAGGACGTTCTCCTTGAGGATTGGCTCCTCTCCCCCTGAGATAAATCCAGTCTTTATCTTGAAGAATCACAGTCTTGCCGCTGTCAGTGGTGGTGGTTACAGGATAACCTGGGTCATTATACCGGTCATGAATGCTGAGGTCGATGATCTTTTTCGGCTCAAGGGAAGGATCATCTACATTAATCAGATAAGTCGTCCGCCACCGCCGCTTCCAATCATACTCGGTTAGAAAGGCAAGCCCTGGTTTCTCAAGCCAGCTTATTCCTGAATAACGGTGGGTCATCTTTATCACTACTTTCGGCTCTTCATTGAATGGATAGGATTGAAGCATCATTTTGTCCCGATGGGGAACTTCATTTTCGGGATCTCCTCCATCAAGGGCTTCGGTCCATATTAAAGTGGCTGGCTCAAGGGGACGCCAATCAATCGATCGGACGCCTTCAGGAACACCTCTCATGGGAACATCGTCCTCCAGAGGAACCTCAGCCAGTGTATGAATGACACGGCCGTTCATATCCCAAATTTCGAGGTTATGGGTGAAGTAATAATAAGGAACGCTGTAAGAATAAGGCTTTTTAATCCGGTACACAAGGAGAAGCTTTCCGTCCGGAGAAGGATCTGCAGAGGGATAAATGCCCGGTTCCCCAAGCTTCTGAATCTCCCCTGTGAGTACATTGATTTTGATTATTTGGGAAGTCCCGTAATAGGTGAACAGCTTCTCATCATAGGGCGTTTCAAGAAGGTCCTGATAGGTCCATACTTTAGCGAATTTTCCTGAGACTTCCTGGATATGGGGTCCGATGGGAACAGCTGGTTTTTCAGGAGGCTTCCCTCTGTCTTCAGGAACCACAAAAGCCAGGATATGCTTGTTATCAGGGAGCCAGTTGAATCCACAACTAAAAACAGCCGTGATGATGGGGCCAGTGAGCTTTTTCACTTTCCCGGTTTGCATCTCCACAACCCAAAGCTCCACTCCATGATTCAGATAGCGAGTAAAGGCAAACCAGGCGCTGTTATCGGACCACCAAGGAAAGCCAAATTTGTCTCCTTCCGGAAGGTCAACCGGTGTGACGGTTCCGTCCTTAATGGATTTTATGGTCAAAGAGGTCATGAAATAGTTCTGCTGTTTGGAGTTATTTAAAGGAGTGATGCGTATTCCCGCCAATCTCAGGAGTGGCTGGGCTAAGTAAGCAATGGAGGGCATGGTCTCATAAGTAGACAAAAGCACTGTCTTTCCATCCGGACTCAATGAAGCTTGAGGCGGTAGGGGCGCCTCCAACATATCAATGACTTCCTGAGGGGGTTTTTTATAAGGTTCCTGCCCTTGTAAAATCAGACTGCTCCAAAATACAAAGGCAAATAAAAACAAACGAAGTTTCTCTTTCCTATTCATGATGCTCCCTCCAGAGTGGATGCCATTCTCTCAGTCTCAATATAAACCATCATATTCTAAAAATGAAAATAATCCAATCTGTTTTATCCATGGTTTCAGACATCCATGTTTATCAAACCTTCAGACGAATCCAAAGTCCTCAATGATTCAATACCGCCAGCTGGCCAAATCTGCCCCCTCAGGAGCGCTTTCTTGAATTCTTCTTAAAATTAGGGGAATATACATTTGGACATAACGCAGTCGCGATAAGGAATTGGGTCGGTCATGGTCACCGTTCCAGCAGTGACCATACCCATCGCCGTATTCCACCGCTCCATCATAATAGGGGTCGGTAGTGCTTTCCAAAAATTCTTCCATCAGATATACCGCATTATTCAGATAAGAATTATCCATGTCCCCGCAGTAAATGTGTATCTTTCCTTTTAACTTTGGGCCCAATGTTTCCCAGTCCCGTTCCAGGATGTAACGCAGGTCCCAATTCTCGCGCATATACTCTGCCACCGAAGGATCGATTTCTCCGGTCATTTTATCCCATAAATGTTTGGGATATCCATCCTCTCCCACTGGGCCGAACAGAGTGAGCCAGACATCCCGTTGGCCCCCGGAACGTCCTTTGGTTCCCAGAACAAGTTCTTTATGATTGACTTCCTCCAGAGTACAAAGGACTTCTCCTTTGGTGCTACGGCTCCGAGGTTTTGGAACGTGCTTCCATTCACCGTGAAAATAATAGGCATTGTTATCCTGATAAATATTAACCAGGGTGAATGCCCGGAAATCAACCACATCTGGACAAGCCGCGAAACAGCCATTGTATTCGTCAGGATAGAAAATTTGAACAGCTAAGGCTTCCCAACCTCCGGTAGAACCTCCGTACAAAAATCGAGCCCATCCCTCTCCGATGCCCCTGAATTTTTTTTCTATATAGGGAATCAATTCATAAGTGATGGCGTCTCCATAAGGCCCCATATTCGCAGAATTGACCGCATAAGAATCGTCAAAATAAGGAGTGGGATGCTGAATTTTTACCACCAACATCCTGGGAAAGTCCGGTCCTGTCCATTCCTGAAACAATTCATAGGCATAAATTTCCTTGATGATGTTATAACCGTGGATATCAAATCTCTCACTGTACACCGGCTTCTGGTTCAGGTCCGGAGGCGTTTCACGAAACCCATCAAAATCATGAGGATAATGTCCGTGGAAAATACAGAGAGGATAGCGGGATTCCGGATGTTCATCAAAACCTTCAGGCAAAAGAACATGAGCGCCTAAATACATGGGTCTTCCCCAAAATTCTGTGAGTAATTGGCTTTGAATCTGAACATGCTTGATATACTTTGTCTCTTTGGGTTTGGAAATAGGCGGTATCTCTTGATTAAGCTCAATTTTTAAAATAGTATCCTTTCGGGGATTGATCTTCATTGTTTGGGGAGCACTATAGAAGTTTCCCGGCTTTAAGTTCCATTTCTGTCCCTCCCCTTTATCTGGGGGAAGCTTGAGCACATGGCCATCAGAGCGATGAAAAGTTTCATATCGGTTTATGAGAGCTTGAACCCAATAATGGCCCTCAGGAATTTCAGACAGGCTTTTCAAAGGGTATCCAAAAACAGATGAATCAATGATAACCTCTTCTCCGGGTCCAAGTTCTTCAATATCTTTGCCAAAGCCCATTTGGGTGCCTGGTCCGTTGCTGATTTGAAATCGGGGTTCTCTAGTTCCATCTGAAGAAATGAGCAAAAGCATGCGTCCATCCAAAGATTCTGAACACAGTTCTTCAGGGAATGATATGACAAACCGAAGACGAGTCTGGTCATTTTTTTCTTCTGCCAGAACAAAGATGAAGAGTCCTATTAACCCTATGAATAAGGTGATAGAAATCTGTTTGATGACAATTTTCATTATATTTCTTTTCATATGATTTCCCCTTCTCTATCGATTTTTTATGGTGTTTCATCACATTCAAATACCCCAATTAACATACCATTTTTCAAAAATAAAAATCAATGATCATATCCATAAATAACTTGCCTTTATCCAAACAAAGTCTTAATCTATGGATAAAATGAAAGATGTATCAATCCAACAAAGGAGAGTAAAGGGAAATGAAGTCTAAAATTCAGACAATATTTATTCTTACTTTAACGGTTATATTTCTCAATGCATTCGGACAAGAAAACAAAGAATCTATCTCTCATCAAGGCTGCACAGTCATTGGTGTTGGAAAAAAGGCAACTACAGATGGTTCTGTGATCACCTCTCATACAGACTGCTGCAGCGAATGTCGAGTTCACGTGGTTCCAGCTCAAACCTTTAAAAAAGGAGCCATGGCCCCTGTCCACTGGGGAATGGTCTATTTCGGTCCCAAAGATAATCGGGCTGGCCTTGCTTTAGGAGACTATGGCCAAGTAATCGGCGAAATCCCTCAGGTCAAAAAAACCTATGCCTATTTCCATACAGGATACTCCCATATGAATGAACATCAACTAGCCATAGCAGAAAGCACTTGCAGCCAGAAGAGAGAGCTGAATACCGTGTATGTAAAAGGAATCACCAAACAAATCATGACCATTGAACAAGCCCAGGTCTTTGCCCTTCAAAGATGCAAAACAGCAAGAGAAGCTGTGAAATGCATCACCTCTTTGGTCGAAAAGTACGGCTTTCTTCCTTCATGCGGTGGAGCTGAAGCATTATGCATCGGTGATCCCCATGAACTCTGGGTTTTAGAGATTTTCAGTGTGGGGCAAAATTGGGATCCTAACAGCGGAGAATTGGGGGCTATCTGGGCAGCTCAAAGAGTGCCGGATGACCACATAACCGTGATTCCGAATTATGTAAGAATCAGAGAGATCGATTTGGACAATCCAAACTTCATGGCTTCAAAAAATTACAAACAGGTTGCCATTGATCATGGTTGGTATGATCCTTTAAGCAACAAACCTTTTATCTGGCAGGAAGCCTATGCTCCCCCCATAAGAGAAGGAAGCCTCAGCCGGTTATGGCTGATTTACAGCCAAGTGGCTCCTCAGGCAAAGGGATGGCCACAGAGAAATTTAAGGGGTCCATCAGGACCTTCTACTTTGTACCTCCAGTACTTAGAAGGAGCTTCTTTTTATCCTTTCTCCATCAAGGCAGAAAAAAAATTGTCGGTACAGGATATCATTGCTTTCCAGCGTTCTTTTTCTAAAAACACCATTTACGATATGTCATCTGATCCTGCATGGCTTGTTCCGGGTCCGGATGGAAAGTATGGTAAAAGCCCTTTAACCACTCCTTTTCCGTCTTCAGACCTGAAAAAACTTCTGGGGATTAACAGCCATCGCAATATTGCCTCGCAAGGTTATGGTATGGTAGCCCAGCTCAGGGAATGGCTTCCTGATCCCATAGGAGGGGTTTATTGGTTTTATGTTGACAATCCCTATGTCAGTACTTATGTCCCCATATATGCGGGAGTTCAAAAGATATCTCCTCTTTACAAGACTTATGATAGAACCAAATTCAGCGATGAATCAGCCAGGTGGGCTGTTGATTTTATTGACAATCTTCTCCACTTAAAATGGCAGGAAGCTGTTAAAGACCTGAAGGCATATCGGGATCCTTTGGAGACTGATTTTTTTTCCAAACAACAAGAGATTGAACAAAAAGCCTTGGAAATCCATAAAAAAAATCCCCAAGAAGCCCTTATGTTTCTCACAGACCTGACGAAAACTAGAATGGAAAAAATCGTCAAAATGTACCGTGATTTGCGTTATTTGCTGATCACTAAGTACACCAACAGCGGATATTAGAACTAACCCTTGGTATGTTATGAAAATTTAAGGCTGCTCAAAAGAATGACCAGAGCCCCAAAAAATGAAATTCATAAAGAAGATTCTAAACAGAATACCGTTTCTGTTCAAAACAGCGAAATGGCTTCAATTTAACGTCAGAAAAATCTTCTTAGGTTATCGAAGGTATCCTGGAATCCCGGGCAGAATTCATTTTAATGACCGAAGCTTGATAAAAAACAACACACTTCATTACAAGGCTGTTGGAAAATCAGCTGTAAGATTTATTGAATCCGCTGTTGACCAATCAGGCATTACCCTTGATGATAAGTCCTGTATTCTGGATTTTCCATGCGGATACGGAAGAGTGCTCAGGTACTTAAAAAAGAAATTTCCCCATGCTCATGTTTATGGGGGTGATATTGATAAAGAAGCCTTAGATTTTTGTGAAAAGGAATTCAATATCATTCCAATTCCATCAAATATCAATTTTGGAAAAATAAAATTCCCTGTTTTGTATAATCTGATATGGGTGGGTTCTTTATTCACTCATATTGATTTCAAGGATTTTTGTGAGCTGCTCAAGACATTAATGGCTTCACTGAAAGAAAAAGGAATTCTTGTTTTCACCACCCACGGGAAAGAATCCTTGAACAAACTGAATTCCTATGGTTTGGATAACCTCAATCCAGATCTTATCAAACATCAAATTGAAAAGGAAGGTTTTTGCTTTCAACCCTATCCAGGCAAATCAAACTATGGAATTTCAATCAGTACCCAGGGTTTTGTGATGGAGACCATGAATCAAATCTTCCAAAACAAGGTAAGATTCATTTTTTTTAAACACAAAGGGTGGGACCAGCATCAGGATGTATTTGCTGTCCAAAAAATGATGATTTGATCAAATTCTTTTTGTAAGTCTTTGAGAGCATCCTCGGCTTTTTCAAGGTCTTTTTCTTTCCCAGCATGTTCCATGGAAAGTGAAGCTTCCCGCTGCAGCTGAAATGGCTTGCCAATAAAAGCAAGCACTAAAGAAAGACTTATTCCACCATACTTTTAAAATTTTTGACTTCACTTGTTATGTGATATTATATTATTGTTGATGCATTTTTAAGAGAAAATATCAATATACAAAGAGTTATCATATGACCATTTCAAAAGGGGAACAAAATGCTGGAAATAAAAAACTTAATTATAAATAAGGCAGGGTCATCGCTTTTATTGGTTGAGCATGTTGAGGATTGGGGAGAAGAGTATTCCCTATTCTTGAAAATCAGATTTATTTTTGATATTCTGAAATTCAAAAATACCAAAGCAGGAAACCAAAGAATGCCATTATCTCAAAAATTATTATGAAAAAAATACTGCTTAAACCTTCTCGGAATATCCGGGCAAAAACCTCCTTGTTCGTTCTTTTCCTTCTGATTCTATCCATTGGGGCTTCCTATTTTATCATTGTTCATATGATGAGGGACAAGATTCTGGACGAAGTGGTCAAACGGGGAGAATCTCTTTCCAAAAGCATTGCTTCTTCTGCAGGATACAGCTTCATTAACCAAGATATTCTGGGGCTCGACACCCTGGTCTTTAAAGTCAAGGAGTCCAACCCAGATATTGAAAACATAGCCATTATCGATAATCACAATAAAATCCGTGTCCACAGCAATATCAATCTAACCGGTGAGAAATATATTTCTCCTGACGGTGAAATCCTTGCCAATCATATTGACGGCACAATCATAAAGGGAATCAAAAATCACAGGGGTGGTTATTTTGAAATCAGCAGCCCTATTTCATTTATGGACAAACCACTGGGTTCGGTGGTTCTACACATCAATGAATCAGTCTTGGTTTCCGCACAACAGAAAATGCGTCAGAAAATCAGCTGGGTTTTTTTGATCATTCTCCTTATGGGGACCGCAAGCACGGTTTTGCTTTCTTCCTTTTTAACCCGGCCTATAGAAGAATTATCCAAAGGAGTTAAAGAACTCAAGGCTGGGAAAAATTCCGAACCCTTGAAAGTATATTCACGGGATGAGCTAGGAAGGCTGACCCAAAGCTTTAATGAGATGTCGGCTTTGATCACCAGTCAGAAAAACGAGCTGAAAAAATTCGCCCATGATCTTGAAGAATCCTATGTGGCTACAGTTAAAGTCCTCGCCGCAGCCATTGATGCCAGGGACCACTACACCCTGGGACATTCCTCCCGAGTCGCTAGGCTTTCGGTTGAACTGGGGAAGAAAGTCAACTTATCCCCCCAAGAATTAGAAGATCTTGAAGTGGCATGCTTATTCCACGATGTGGGTAAGATAAAAATCCCTGACTCCATATTGTTGAAAGAAGGAAAGCTCGAAGAACAGGAAATGGTCGAAATGAGAAAGCACCCTGAATATGGATCAGAGATCCTTACCAAAGCGCCGTCACTTGTCAAATATATTCCAGTGGTAAGACACCACCATGAATGGTATGATGGGAGAGGCTATCCAGATGGGTTGAGCAAAGATGATATCCCTTTGACAGCGTCTATCGCGTCTCTAGCAGATGTTTTTGATGCTTTAACATCCGATCGTCCCTATCGACCCTGCCTTTCCAAGAAAAAAGCTCTTAAGACTATAGAAGAATTATCCGGAAAGCAGTTTTCACCTGAACTGGTTAAAATATTCATCCAAATGATAAAGGAAAAATGAGAAAATTTCTGATAATATTATATCTGTCTTTTTCACTCCTTCTCTCTTTTTGTTCTTTGAAAAAAAAGGAAGTCGTTTATATTTCCCCTCAGAAAGAAGAGATGCCAAAACAAGAATTTGTACTACAGGATTTCGCCCAGGGTGACTTTCAAGAGGCCATCAAAGCCTATAGTGCCGCATACCAAAAAAATCCTGAAAATGAAATAATTTTAAAAGACTATATCCAGGTATTGGAAGATATAAAATTATCAGCAGATAAAGCGTTTGATGAGGGGAATTATTTATTGGCGAATAAACGATATTATATTCTTTCTAAAAATTTTTTCCGGTTCGAAAAGCTTCAACAATCCATTTCCTTTAATCTCCAAACCATCAGGACGAAAATGAGGGAATGTCTGGTAAAGAGAACTGAAATTCAAGTGAATGAAGCCATACAAGCCGCTGATTATTCCTGTGCCATTCAAACGTATCAAAAAGCGCTTCAAGCTTATCCTGATGACTCTTATCTAACCAACCAATTCACTCAGATCATTACCATGATTTATGATGAGTCAGAGAAAGCTTTAAAAAGACAAGACTTTGCAGAAGCAGGAAAATTAAGCTTCTTACTTTTAAAAAAATCAGCTTGGCTTCAGGATTTGGACACCTCCTTATCTTTTTCCAAATCATCTCTAAAAAACACTTTGGAGACTTGTACCTCCCAGCTCACAAAAAAAGGAATCAAACTTTACCGGGAGGGTGAACTCAAGAAAGCCGTAACAGTTTGGAAAGACATTCTGGAATTTGACCCCGGAAATGTCCAAATAAAAAAAGCCGTTGCCAATGCTCAAGAACAATTGGCTAGAATCAAGAAATAAGCTTTTTTATTTTACTACTTAGGACTTCTGAATAGATAAAGAGTGGAGGCGAAAAATACAGTCAAGACACCAAAAAACAACCATCTCCTCAAATGAAAGGGGTTCTTTCTCTAGGAAAAGCTGAGTTTACTTTTTCTTTCCTTTCTTATTCTATGTTTTTTCTTCACTCAGAAAAAAGATATCCTCAACAGTTTTTCCAAATATTTCAGCGATTTTAAGGGCCAGAAATATGGAGGGCTTGAACTTGCCTTTTTCAATGGAATGTATGGTCTGACGGGTCACTCCCACTTGACAGGCCAGTTCTTCCTGGGTCATCTCATTATTCTCAAATCGGCAGCGCCTCAAAGTGTTTTTTAATTTTTTCATTTTTTTTCTCTGCTTAAAGTAATCTATTCTTTACCTTATGTCAATTATTGTTTACAATGGTTATCTCCTTTTTTTCAAATTTCAAACTCATTTGTACACTAACCATTTCCTTGACATGAAGGATTACATGTTTATAATAATTAATAGTTCTATAATTCTAGTAGAAAGGTAGAATATTAAATGAAAGTATCAACCAAAGGAAGATACGGACTCAGGTCAATGGCTGACCTCGCTCTTCACTATAATAATGGACCAGCCCTATTAAAAGACATAGCTAAAAGACAGGAAGTCTCTATGAAATATCTGGATCATGTGATCAAACCGCTGAGAGAAAAAGGATATATAGAAAGAATAAAAAATGGATATATGCTCTCCAGGCCACCGGAAAAAATCAATTGCTTGGAAATATTGAATGCTGTTGAAGGTTCTTTAGCTCCAGTTAATTGTGTGGATAATACTGAATTTTGCAACAAAAGAAACACCTGCCCAACAATAAATGTTTGGAGAGAGATAAAAAAATCTGTTGAAGGAGTGCTGAAAAGAAAAACTCTTAAAGATATAGCTGAAAAGAAGGATTGAAATTTTTTGTGAGAGTAAAAAAACAGAAAGATTCATTTAGTTGGAAGGGCGATATAAAAGGGTGATATAAAATTGAATGAAAAACAGCCACCTAATATAGGTAAAATCAATCTCAAGACATTTGAGTCTTTTCTCATGAAAAGATTGGGAAAAAAGGACGACAATGTACTGGTCCCGCCCCTTACAGGGGAGGATGCTTCAGTGATTGACATAGGTGCCAAAAAAGTGCTGGTTATTGCTGAAGATCCTATATTCAATATTCCCGGCCAATCTCTTCAAATGTTTGGCTGGTATAGTGTTCATATCGGAGCCTCAGACGTTGCTGTTATGGGAGTGAAACCCAAATGGATGACATACACCTTAATCATGCCTCCTCAGACGAGTGAATCAGATTTTGAGGAAATTGTTGATTCGATTCATAAAACATCTCTTGAACTGGATATTTCCATCGTAGGCGGACACACCGGTTACTATCCCGGGTTTGCATCTCCCACTATTGGAGGAATAACTGTTTTTGGAGCTACAGAAAAAAACTCATACGTGACATCAGCCGGAGCTAGACCAGAGGATGATGTGATTCTCACTAAAGGCCCAGCCATCGAAGCGGTTGGTATTCTTGCCAACCTGAGGGAGGAAGAACTGCTTGATGAATATTCCTCTTCTTTAGTCAACAAAGCAAAATCATACGCCAAAAAAATGAGTGTGGTTCAGGATGCTTTAACAGCAATGAAAACCGGGGGAGTCACATCCATGCATGATGCCACAGAAGGGGGAGTGATAGGAGGCCTTTTTGAGGTCGCTAACGCAAGTGGAGTCGGAATGGAAATAAATGAGGATTTGTTCATCTATCCCGAAGAAGTTCATAAGGTCTGTGAATACTTCAAGATCGATCCCATTGCTTCCATTGCCGAAGGTTCGCTCCTTATCACTTCTCGTCCTGACTATTCGGATAAGATATTAAAACAGCTAAAAAAAATAAACATTAACGCTTCTGTTATCGGGAGCGTCACCCATGACATATCAAACAGATTTATCAAAAGAAAAAACGGAAAGAGGGTTCCTTTGGAGATTCCGGCACAGGATCCATTCTGGCCTGTGTTTTTCCAAGCATTAGAGGAATAGAAAAGATTATATGATGGAGGATTCGATTCATCTATAGCTGGAGCTGTTTTAAAACAAAGAGAATAACAAGTATACGGAATATTCATGAAAATATGGAATGAGTAGAAGTGATTAAAAATTGAAACAGGAAAAATTATTTGAATTAAAGAAATTGTTAAAATCTATGGGAAGTGTCCTGATTGCTTTTTCTGGGGGAGTGGACAGCAGTTTCCTCGCTGGTGTGGCTTATGAAGTTCTTGGTCATAGATCACTGGCAGCTACAGCTGATTCTGCTCTTTATACAGAGTTGGAAGAAGCCAGAAAGATAGCCAAAGAAATAGGGATTCAACACAAAGTGTTTGTCAGTGATGAATTGAATATTCCCAAGTTTTCAGACAATCCAGTCAATCGTTGTTATTACTGCAAGCGGGAGTTGTTTTCAAAACTGTGGACCATAGCGGAAAAACATGGGTATGATTATGTTGTTGATGGAACAAATTACGAAGATTTGGATGATTATCGTCCTGGAGTTAAAGCAGGGATTGAACTGAATGTGCGGTCTCCATTAAAAGAAGTGCAGTTAACCAAGCAAGAAATAAGAGAACTTTCCAGGGAAAGGCTGCTATCAACATGGGATAAGCCTTCCATGGCATGTCTTGCCTCCAGGTTTCCTTACGGCTCTGCTCTGACTCAAAAAAAACTCTCAAGAGTGGAAAAAGCAGAAAAATTCATCATCAACAAAAACCCAACTTCCTATCCTTAAATTCCCTGCCTTGGTCCCAATGAAAATGGATAATGAAGGAGAAATCTGATTGACTGAAATCTAGTGTTTCCCTCCCCGGATCATTTTTTTTCCGTGTTCAAGCACAGGAACAAGAAGTTTGGTGCATAAAGTCACAGCCTTCACAGAACCCGGCAGATTGATGATGAGGGTCTTATCTTTAACGCCACTGAATCCCCGGGAAAAAACAGCGTTTTTTGTCTCTTTTAAAGACTCCTGTCTGAGGTATTCACTGATCCCCGGTAACGCCTTATCACACACTTCTCGAGTCACTTCCGGTGTGATATCCCGGGGAGAAATCCCGGTCCCTCCGGTGGTCAGAATATAGTCTTTGTCTAAATTCTCAATCAGAACCCCTTTGATGGCTTTACCTTCATCAGGAACCACACTCAAACTCACATCTGACTCAATCATGCTTTCCTCTATGATCTGTTTTATTTTGGGCCCGGAAAAATCCTCATACTCTCCTCTATAGGCCCTATCTGATACGGTAATGACCGCAACTTTTAGCATGGATAGTCCCTCCTTTAATCACTTTGGCAAAAACTCCTTTCTCAAGCATGATAGATTCCCCCACTTTATCATATATTTCTTGGGGCGTGGAGCCTTCCTTGCCTATTTGAGTGACTTCCATCTCGGTCTCCCCAATGAAGATCCTTCCCCCCACCTTCACTTGGCTCCAATCCATGCCGCAGGTGACTATATTCTCAGCAAAATTGCCCGGCTTTATATCCAGTCCTTCCTCTTTCTTTCTCTCGATATCCTCAGCTGCCAGAAAAGAAACCTGTCTGTGTCCCTGCCCGGCATGAGCATCCCCTTTGATCCCAAAATCTTTGATCAGTTCTATTTTTTCAACAGGTTTTTTGGGCACTCCTCTTTTAATGGAAACACACACTGCTTCAACTCTGAATTTCACTTTTTGTTTTCTCCTTGAGCTTTATGTCCGTGATCCTCATCTCTTTATCCACAGCTTTACACATATCATAAATGGTCAAAGCTGCTACAGAAACAGCAGTCAAGGCCTCCATCTCAATTCCTGTCTTCCAATCACAGGAGGCTGAAGCCCGGATACCAATCCATTTCTTTTTTACATCAAAATCAACATCAACCCGATTAACGGGGAGGTTGTGGGATAAAGGAATGAGCCCAGAGGTTTTTTTGGCAGCCTGGATCCCGGCAATCCGGGCCACTCCCAACACTTCTCCTTTTTTTATGTCCTGTTCTTCAATCAACTGAATGGTCTCTGGTCTGAGGTAAATCCGCCCCTGAGCCACAGATTCCCGGTGCATCATTTTTTTAGCTCCAATATCCTTCATTTTGGCTTTTCCTTTATCGGTCACATGAGTGAGTTTCATTCTAACCTCCTATTTCCCAGTTTCCCCTTCTTGTGCCCGTCTGCCCCCAAGCTGGTTTGCTTTGAACAGCCCAACGAAGGCTTGATTTAATATCATTAAAATTCACCGGGATTTCCAGCTCTGAAAAAAGACACGGTTTGAGCATCCCATCTGCTGTGAGCCGTATCCGGTTGCATTTTCGACAGTCCGGAGGCCGATCAGCTTCACAAGTATACCCAGTTTTCAAGTTCGAATCCAAGAAATAATGATTGATTCTCTGAAGGATCAGTCCGTTTTTCTGGCAGAGAGAAAACATTTTTTTGATCTCATGGGTGTTAAAACCTGGAATCAGCACCATATTGATTTTGGTGTCTGAAAATCCTGCTTTTTTCGCCGCTTCAATGCCGGAAAAAACTTTTTGAATATCGCCACCACGAGTTATCTGGTTGTACTTTTGAGCATCCAGAGTATCCAGAGAGATATTCACTCTAGAGAGCCCAGCTTGCTTAAGCTCCTTTGCCAGAGGAGCCAGGAGAACTCCATTGGTGGAAAGGCACAGCTCTTTAATTCCATTGATTTCACTGATCATATGGATAAGATGAGTGATGTTTTTTCTGACCAGAGGTTCTCCTCCGGTAAGCCTCACTTTCCATATGCCCAATCTGGAAGCAACTTGACATATTTCAGTGATTTGCTCAAACGTCAGTATTTCCTCATGTGGTTTTAATCTCACCCCCTGAGCCGGCATGCAGTATTGACATCTAAGATTGCAGCGATCTGTTGCAGAAACTCGCAAATATGTGATCTCTCGATTAAATGGGTCTAACATGGACTTTTCTTCCTGCCTTTATTTCTTTGACTCCCCTGGGGATGCACAAAAGCCCATTCGCCCGCGTAAGGGCATGGATATGAGCGGAGCCATGATAAGGGAGTTTCTTAATAAATCCTTGTTTGTACTCAACCGGTATGTAAGACGCCCGTTTTGTCTTTCTTCTCTGGATTTTTTCTTTCAGTACTCCAGTCATGAGAAAAGGCTCATAGGTATGTCCCATCATTCGATACAAAAAAGGCCTTATAAAAAGTTCAAACACCACAAAAGTGGACACCGGATTTCCAGGAATCCCGAACACGAATTGATGATCTTTAGTTCCAAACACCGTGGGTTTTCCCGGTTTGATCGCCACTTTTTCAAAATGAAGGGTAAATCCCAGTTTCTTAAGAATTGAAGGCACATAATCAAAATCCCCCATAGACACTCCTCCGGAAATCAGAAGCACGTCACAGAATCCCATAAAATCCGTGACGGCTTTTTTTATTTTATCCGGGTCATCCAAAACCATTTTATGGCCCAAAAGATTGGCTCCGGATTTAAGCACCTGGGCGGATAAGGAATAAGAATTGCTGTCATAGATCTGGCTCGGAGCGATGCTTTTCCCAGGAGAAACCAGCTCGGAACCTGTGGAGATAATCCCCGCTTGAGGCTTTTTATACACTTTCAACTGATCCAATCCGAGTGAAGCCAAAACACCCACTTCCTGAGTTCTTAAGAGGGTGCCTTTTTTTAATACTCGGTCTCCTTTTTTGACATCCTCTCCTACCAAGCACACATTTTTGTTTTTCTCTTTGCCGTTCATCCTCATGGTTCCGTCTTCTTCCACAGTCAGTTCTTTTTTGATCACCTGATCCGCTGCCTCAGGAACAATGCCGCCTGTCATGATTTTAGCGCATTCCCCCAGATGGACTTTTTTCTGAGGGACTTTTCCAGCTGGAATGGTCTCAATAACCTTGAATTCTTTTGACCGATCTTTGGAAATCACCGCATAACCGTCCATAGCTGATTTATTAAAATGAGGCACATTGATCTTAGAGACAATATCCTGAGCCAAAATCCGGTCCAGGGTTTCATCTGACTTCACCCCCTCAGTCTCTGGTTGAACCGGTGTCTTATTCAATATTTTTTGAGCTTCTTCAAAAAGAATCATTTTCCCTCCTCAATGTAAAAACACTTTTACAGCTTGTGTTTTAAAAGTCGCCCATATTCGGGCATTAGGTCTGAGCTTCATCTCCTTATATGATTGATAGGTGATATCCACATACAGCCACACCCCCATGTCCACAATGACCTCCACATGATTGGTGCGTTTGATGGATTTGATGACTCGGCCTGGAAAGGTATTCCGGGCTGAAGACTCCAGCTTGCTCTGTGACAGGATGATGTCATTGGACCAGATAGCGATAAAGGCTTTCTCAGCATCTTTTTCAGGAGTGGTGATATCAAGGCTGTTGATATTCATCCTATAGTCCTTAATAGACCCTGAAAATACATTTTTATACCCTAGAAAATCAGCCGCCTTTTTAGAGGCCGGATGGTTAAACACTTGTTCCGGTGTATCTTTTTGGATCATTTGTCCCGAAAAAAGAAGCCCGATCCGGTCGCCCATAGCCAGGGCTTCTTCAAAGTCGTGGGTCACATGAACCACCGTAGTCTTTTCTTTTTTATGAAGCTCTAAAATCAACCGCTGTATCTGTGTCTTGGTGCTCAGATCCAAGGCTGCTGTGGGTTCATCCAAAAGATAGACCTCTGGCTCCATGACCATGGCTCTGGCTATAGCGGTTCTCTGTTTTTCTCCTCCGGAAAGAGTATTGACTTCCCGAGATAAAAGCCCGGCTATCCCTAGATTCTCACTGACCTTTTCAACCTGAGTTTTGATTTTTTGTTTACCCTCTTTTCTTATAGTCAAACCATAAGCAATATTTTGGAACACATTCAGATGAGGAAAAAGCATATAATCCTGGTAGATCAAACCGATCCGTCTATTCTCCAATCCCAAAATCCGCCCTGAATCCGGGACCTCCAGCCCAGCCATCATTTCCAGAAGCAGGGTTTTTCCAGCGCCGCTGGGTCCCAGGATCACAAAATACTCTCCAGGTCTGACTTTTAGGGAGAGGTCCTGGATGTGAAAATCCTGGTATTTTTTACTCACCTTGTCCAGCTGGATCATTTTCTGTCTCCTAAAACTCTTAAAACCACAAACACCGCCAGAGTGATTAAAATCAAAACCACTGTAGCTGGAGCTGCATAATCCAGTCCAAAATTCTGGAACCGCTCAAAAATCAAAACCGGGGCTGTCATAGGATGATAAGCCAGAATCACCACAGCTCCGAATTCAGAAATTCCCCGTGCCCACATCATGATGGATCCAGAAATGATGGACTTTTTGGCCATGGGAAGACTCACGGAAGTGAATGCTTTCCAGGGCGATGCACCCAGGGAAACGGCTGTTTTTTCATAACGCACATCAATCATCTTGAACCCTTCCTTAGCACTATTCACCAGAAAAGGGAGGGAAACAAAAAGCATGCCTATGGACACTGCAGCTTCTGTGCCAGGGAGGGAAATCCCGGTTATCTTGGTAAACAGAGATCCTCTCCCCCACACCATCAAAAGCGCAATACCGGCCGCGGTGTGAGGAATGACCACCGGAACATCAATGAGTCCTTCAATGATTTTTTTTCCGAAAAAATGACGTCGGGCCAGGACAAAACTCAAGGGGATGCCCAGAACCAGGGCGATCAGAGTAGCCCACAAAGAAGCTCTCAAAGTCAAGAGTATGGAACTCATGACCTCTTTTTCCATAAGGGCGCTGCCTGCTTCCTGGGGGCTCACTGAGAAAATCATACGGAACAGCGGGACCAAGATAAAAAGAATCAGGAGAGTGCCTAAAAAGTAAAAAACAGGTTTGGCTTTCATTCTATTTTTCGCTGAAAAAAGACTTTAATTCCGAAGGAAGCTTTTCAAAATGATCTACCTGGGGAGGGACGATTTCAGGCTGTCCATTTTCTTTCATCACTGCCCTTCCCTTTTCTCCTAAAACAAAGGAGACAAATTTGACTCCCAGTTCCGGATGAGCCGCTGTTTTGGGAACCGTGATCCCATAGACCATGACTGCTCCCTTTCGAATGATGATCTCCCCTGGTTTTTTCCCGGAAAGTTTCACACTCACCTGGTTGTATAAATGGTTCAACTCCGAAGATTTCAGGTTGATCTCATGGGGAAGCAAAAGAAACTTCCCGCCGTGCTGTTCAGCCACACTTCGGTAAATAAAAATATAATCCAGCTCCCCGGTTTCCAGAAGAGCCAGCAGATCCACTTCTTTGGGACGGATGTTTTTCTCAGGACAGTTCTCATTCAGTTTGTCAAACAGTCCCGGCTTTTCATAATGCTTTTCCGCCAGTTTCCAGCACAGTATGGTGCGGTATCCGCAGGGATCTGCATTGGGATCTGAATGTCCATACCAAACGTCTTCTTTCAAAAAAATCTCATGCCAGTTTCGGGCATCAATTTCATGGGAATACCGGCTCTCTTCCCTGTACATGATCACCATCTCATTGAAGGTGAAATCAATACAATAATCCGCATATTCAGGCATGAGAAGAGTGTGGATCACCGCTGAATCCGCAGAAGCCATCACATCAGCAGGACTGTTGAGTTCTGTGATCTTCCGGGCGCAGGTCCGGCTTCCCGCAGATTCCCTTTTAACCACTATAGCCGGATACTGCTTCATGAACTCATCAGCCATGTGTTTGAACGGGACAGCCAGGGATCCGGCGTGAATGACCCGAATCTCTTGCATAGATTGCTTTTTACAAAAAAGGGAGAGAAAAAACACCAAAGTCAGAACACAAGCCAGTTTTTTTCTCATCTCCAATTCCTTTTAAATATGGGGAATACAGTTCACAAACCGGCGGGCATCTCCTTTCCAATCCGGGAGGCAAAACCGTTTCCCGTTTCACCCTATCGGCTTAAAGGCATTGCTTCGGCTTTAGCTCTTTAAGCTCGGAGACACAAATCATAATAAAAATAAATATCTCAGTCAAACTATGACAATCATTACAAGAAAATTGCAAAAGCCACCAGTTCATTATATATTGAAAGCGGTTCTTATTTAACCTGGATTATTCGCGAATCGAGGCAAGGGCAGTGTAAAATATTTTGTGTGAAATAGAGAGAGAGTAGTAAAAAAGGCTCTTTTCCTTAAAATAGGGAATAATAGAAAACCTATTTTTGAAAGGAGAAAGAGCCTATGAAAGTTGAAC
>Ga0180434_10000321_pt1 | contig 71185 bp, 71 predicted proteins | sample SS_ome_7_FD_132453 | JGI IMG/M metagenome (GOLD analysis project Ga0180434, IMG submission 132453) | Hypersaline lake sediment archaeal communities from the Salton Sea, California, USA - SS_1_D_2 metaG | ecosystem: Environmental > Aquatic > Non-marine Saline and Alkaline > Hypersaline >...
CCCGCCACCGAACTGTCGATCCGGGTCTGTGCCAGTGCGTAAAGAAAGGGGGGGAATCCGATTTCACAGAGGGCAAAAATTGTGATGGTACCGATCACCTTCGGTTTCACCGACCCCAGCCGGGCAATAAATACCGGCAAAAACACCACCCCGGCAAGTACGATTCTCAGGGCTCCCGCCTGCCAGGGTGAGAATGCGTCCAGACCCCGTTTGATCAGAATGAAGGAACTGCCCCAGATCAGGGAGAGAGAACCGAGTAACAGAATGATTTGGATTTTACTCTTTACGGGTCTCACCGGCGATCACCTCTGCCGCCGCCATCAGACTTTTCACCACATGGTCTGCCGCTTCACCCCCGATGCCCCCGGACGATTCCTGCGATTTGGTTCCGGCACCTGATCGTACCAGTATGGTTCGGCATCCCGCTGCCCTCCCCGCTTCCATATCCCGGGCGTCGTCTCCCACCATGTAAGACGTTTCCAGGTCGATTCCCAGATCACGGCCCGCCCGGATCAGCATGCCCGGCCTGGGTTTTCGTTCTCCCGATTCTTTTCGATAGCGGTCAACGGTCCCCTCCCGGTGATAAGGGCAATAGTAAAAACCGTGGATCCCGACTCCATGGATCTGCAGGTACCGGTTCATGTCCCGGTGTAACGCCCGTACCTGCGATTCGGTACAGATTCCCCGTGCCACCGCCGATTGATTGGTCACTACCACCGTCAGGTAGCCCAGAGATCGAATTAAACGAAGGCCCTTCACGATATCATCAAAAAACCTCACTTCCCGGAAGGAACAGATGTAGCCCCGATTTTCAATCAGGGTACCGTCCCGGTCCAGGAAAACCGCCCTCTTTAACAATTTTGCATCACCTGCTGCAGTGCTTGATAGACCTCTGAATCGAGGATGCCGGTCATACAACGGTGATCGGTGGGACAGTGACGATGGGCACAGGGACTGCAGGAAACCTTTCGATGCAGGTAAACCGATCGGATATTCAGGGGAATGCTGCAAAGGGTCGTGGGACCGAATATCGCCACCAGCGGGATACCCAAAGCGTCGGCAATATGCATCAGTCCGGAATCGTTGGCCACAAAACCGGTGCAAAGCGATATCGCGGCCATCGATTCCCTCAGGGTCAGCAGACCGGTGAGGTTGATCACCCTCTCCGGATTCTGTATCCTTCCCAGCAGTCTGCGCGCTTTTTCCCGGTCCCGGAGGCCTCCCAGAAGCATCAGCCGGGAATCAGAATCAAGTCCCTGGATGCGTTCCATCAATGCGTCAAAATAGGGCCATTCCTTGGCAGTCCCGTAGGCGGCAAAGGGCGAAAGTCCGATCAGGGGATGGGAAAAATCCACTGCCCAGCCACCCAGCATCTCCCGAATCCTATCCTTTTCCTCCTCGAGCACCCTCGGGGTGAGGGAATAGGCTGATTTTGCATTGCTATCGGTCTTTCCGGAACTGACGATCTGTTGATAAAATGTCAAATAGTGGCCGATATCCCTGGGAAATTCAATTCCCCCGCCGAGCAGCCACCCCCTCCCTTCCCGTCGATAGCCCACCAGCGGTTTGATTCCCGCCAGTCGAAAGAGAAGCGCGGATCCGAAGGAATTGGTCAGCAAAATCCCCCGGGAAAAATCGATGGACCTGACTCTTTTCCTCAGGGAGAATACCCCGGGGATGGTCATTCTCTCGGGAATTAATATGATATCCCGTACCTGGGGAAGATGACGATATATATCTGCCAGATGGGATCGGGTGAAAACATATATGGAAACCCCCGGGACCGTATCCCACAGTGATTTGACCGCCGGCAGAGACATGATACAGTCCCCGATCCAGTTGGGGGTCCGAAGGGCGATATTCATCCGGAACCGACGGATTTACTTCTTCTTCATGCCGGAAAGAGGATCCGATTTTTGGTCCATTTCCTCAAGGGATGGAGACATCTCATTCTCGGGAGGGAATTCTTCCGTTTTTTTCTCTCCCTCGTCGATCTTGTAAAAGATGTTATCTTCATAAAGGGTTTTGATGTTTTCCGCGGTTACCAGTCCTTTTCGCATTTCATCCAGGGCGATGGTCAGGGGGTTATTGGCCGGGGTATCCACCAGTTTCCTGGCACCCTTTAAAATCTGCTTGGCCCGCTGGGCAGCGATTTTGACATAGGTGAATTTATTTTCAAATCCTTTGTAGGTTTGCACTTGCTTTCCTCCTGAACCTTGAATGGACAGACTTTCTGCTGGTAATTATATCAGATCCCGGGAAATAGTCAAACCACGCAGAGGGCCTAATGCTCTATTCCTTCCCGGTCCACAATGCCCTTCATGTAGGGATGCTTGATATCCAGTATTTCACTGACCATATCCGCCCTCTTGACCACTTCAGGGTGGGCATACCGGCCGGTGAGGACCAGCTCCAGTTCCTTCGGCTTTTGGGCGATCAATTCAATTACGCTCTCCAGGGAAATCAAACCGTAATTGACGGCAACGTTGATTTCATCCAGGATCACCATCTCATATTTTCCTTCCCCAAAGGCTTTTCTGGCCTTTTCCATGCCATCCCGGGCCATCTTGAGATCCTCCCGTGAAGGGTTTCCCTTTTTTACGAAACTGGAAAGACCGGACTGGATCAACTCAAAATTGGGGATCCGTCCGGCCATCTTGGCCTCGCCGTAGGAGGGATCTCCCTTCATGAAGGAAATCATCAAAACCTTCCACCCGTGCCCGCAGGCCCGTATCGCCATGCCGATGGCCGCGGTGGTCTTGCCCTTTCCGTTACCCGTATAAACTTGAAGCATTCCTTCTTTCGGTTGTTTGCTCATCCTTTTCACCCCGGTAAAATTGTAAAAAAATACCACCGGGTTGTCAACGAATATGCATTCCCCTCTACCCCGGTATTTCTGAATCTTTCACCCTCCTTCCGTCAATGTTCGCGGGACTCCTTTTTTCCGTCCTGTCGTTTCTTTTGATGAAAATCCGCAATTTTGCGTTCAATCACCTGTTGCAATTGCCGGATCCGGATCGGGTCCACTTCTTCCTTACGCCTTTTGAGGAGCTTCTTCAGTTGCTTTTCCATCTCGTACCGTTTTTGATATTCAGTCATGGCGCCTCCTGTTCGCTTTTTGTACGCTTTTATTTTAGCACCTTTTTCATAAAAATCAAGCCATTTGGCCTTTTTTCTTTCCCATCCTATTGTTGACACCGGGATTTCGATTATCTATCATGGATTCACCCAAAATCCTTTGATATTAAAATCCTTTTCAGGAGACCGGTATGCTTCCGGACAATTCATATTTACTGCAAAAAACGGGGATCGACCTCCCCTTGATTGGTTTGTACGATTCCCCCGATCCCAATTCCTTTTTCCCCCTGGTATCTCCCGGAAAAAAAGGCCATGCCTGTGTTTTTGCCTTCTTTAAAGCCTGGCTTTCAGGGAAAACCCTCCACCTGACCCGGAATACCGCCGGCTGCGGCGGCGCATCCCTTCACCTTTTTCACCTGCCGACCCGTTCCCGCAAAGATTTCGTTCGCTTCCTGGTGGAGGATGAGGGGTTGAAATCAGATTGCCCCTCAATGAAACAGTGGGCAGACCAAATGAACCCCTATGATCCTGAACATGATCACATTATGATCGGCCCGTTAAAACCCCATTCCGATCAATTCCTGAAGACCATCACCTTCCTGGTCAATCCCGATCAGCTGAGCATGCTCCTGATCGGTTCCCAGTATTTTTCCCGGCCCTCTGACCCCCCGCCGGTATCCGTTCCATTTGGTTCGGGATGCATGCTGCTTTTGCCCCTTTTCAAAGGCCTCGATATCCCCCAGGCCATGATTGGCGCCACCGATCTCGCCATGCAACGATACCTCCCCGCCTGTGTATTGGCCTTTACCGTCACCCTTCCCATGTACCGCAATCTCTGCCGGCTCGGTCGGGAAAGCTTCCTGGAGAAAGGATTTATCAAGACCCTTCTCAAAGCCAGGAAAAACCGGTGAAATTGTATTTATTTCCACTTTTGGTTACAATATTTTCACCCAACCCTGATTTGACAATCATCCAAGGAGGAACCGATGACCGGTTTTTTGAATGATTTTGAATCTGAAGTCAAAAACCTTTTTGCTGAATACGTGCACAAACGGATCATTCCCCTTCGCTCACAGCTGGACCGGGGAGACACCTTCCCCCGGGAAATATTTAAGGAAATGGCCGATCAGGACTTCTTCCGGGTGATGGTCCCCCGGGAATACGGAGGGATGGGCAAAAGTCAGATGCATATTTGCCTGGGAATCGAGGAACTGGCACGGGGAGACGGCGGAATCTCGGTCTCATACGCGGTGGATGCCATCGCCGCCAACGGCATTATTCTTCATGGCACCGAGGATCAGAAGAAGAAGTATCTTCCCGCCATTGCCAGCGGTGAATGTCTTACCGCCTTCGCCATTACCGAACCTGGATCCGGTTCCGATGTGACCTCCCTCTCCACCCGGGCGGTGCCCAAGGACGGCGGTTATGCGCTGAACGGCACCAAACAGTTTATCACCAACGGCGAAATAGCCGACCTGGTGATGGTGATCGCCCAGACCGATCGGGACAGAGGATACCGGGGGCAGACGGCTTTTCTGGTGGAAAAGGGCACCCCGGGTTTCTCCGCCGGTAAAAAGGAGGACAAGATGGGAATCCGATCCTCCGTCACCAGTGAACTGATATTCGATAATTGCCGGGTACCCGCCAAGGCGGTCCTGGGGGAATTGAACCGGGGGTTTTATATCGCCCTTCACCTCCTGGACTGCAGCCGGATCGGCATCGGGGCCCAGGCCCTTGGGATCGCCCAGGGCGCCCTGGATGAATCGGTGCAGTATGCCCGTATGAGGGAACAGTTCGGAAAGCCCATCGGATCATTTCAGGCCATCCAGCACCTCCTGGCCGATATGGCCACACAAATCGAAGCCGCCCGGCTTCTGGTTTGGCATGGCGCCCGGATCGCCGATCAAGACGGGGATCAGAGAGATTTGATCAAAATCTCCTCCATGGCCAAGCTTCTGGCCACCGATACGGCCATGAAGGTCACCACCGATGCGGTTCAGATTTTCGGGGGATACGGGTACACCCGGGAATACCCGGTGGAAAAGATGATGCGGGACGCCAAGGTAACCCAGATATACGAAGGCACCAATCAGATCCAGCGTAACCTGATCGCCAAACAGCTGCTGAAAGATCCGAAATAAATCAAGCAAAATCCCCAAGGGAGGAATATTCATGAAATATGACCTACTGCAATGCACGGTCTCCGATGGGATTGCAGAGATTGTCAACAACCGGCCCCGGGCCATGAACGCGTTGAATTCGCTTTTCTTTTCCGAGCTGGGAAGCCTGATCGAAGAGCTTCGATCCGACGATCGGGTCAAGGTGCTGATCATCACCGGTTCGGGGAAATCCTTTGCCGCCGGAGCCGATATTGCCGAAATGAAAGTGATGACCCCCACCCAGGCCCGTGAATTTTCCCGGACCGGACAACACATCCTCAGAAACCTGGAAAAACTTCCGAAACCGGTCATCGCCGCGGTCAACGGATACGCCCTCGGAGGCGGCTGCGAACTGGCCATGGCCTGTGACATCCGGATCGCCGGTTCTGACGCCAAATTCGGTCAACCGGAGGTCAATCTCGGCCTGATCCCCGGCTATGGCGCCACCCAGCGTCTCTCCCGCCTGGTGGGCCTGGGCAACGCTCTCTTCCTGCTGTTATCCGGCCAGATGATCGATGCCCAGGAAGCCCACCGCATCGGACTCATTCAAAAGGTGGTACCGCCGGACCAACTTTCCGAAGAATCACGGCAGCTGGCGCGTTTGATCGCCTTCAAGGGACCTTTGTCCGTCACCCTGGTCAAGGAAATTACCCGCCGCGGATATCTGATGGATTTTGATCCCGCCTGCAATCTGGAATCACAGCATTTCGGCGATCCCTTCGGCAACGAGGGATTGGAAGGCATGACCGCCTTCCTGGAAAAAAGAAAACCCGAATGGTAAAGCAAGGAGGTTGGATATGGATTACACAAAAAGACTGGAGAAGGTCGCCGTTCTGGGTGCGGCCGGCAAAATGGGCAGTGGCATACTGCTCCTCACCGCCATGGAAATGGCCGAACTGAGTCTGCGCGCGGAAAACCGGGACCGTACTTTTGTCCTCCATGCAGTGGACGTATCGGACCGTGGCCTGCAGGAACTGATGGGTTTTTTGCATAGCCAGGTGAAAAGGGCGGCGGAAAAAAAGGCGGTCAGATTGCGGGAGTGGTATCGGGATCGACCGGATCTGGTGGAAAACTCCGATATTATCGATCAGTACATACGCGATGTAATCCGGCTGGTCCGTCCCACCACTCTGCTCGAACCGGCCTATCAAAGCCACCTTATCTTTGAAGCAGTGGTGGAAGATCCACATCTCAAGACGGATCTTCTCACCCGCATCGATCAGCATAATACCCGATCCCCCTGGTACTTCACCAATACTTCATCCATTCCCATTCATACCCTGGAAGAAAAGGCCGGACTTCAGGGACGGTTGATCGGTTTCCATTTTTACAACCCGCCGGCCGTCCAGCGGCTGGTGGAACTGATCCCATCCGCCGGCACCCGGGAGGAGCTGGTGAATTTCGCGGGGGAATATGCCCGGAATCTCGGCAAAAAGGTGGTCCCCGCCAACGACGTGGCCGGGTTTATCGGCAATGGTCATTTCATGCGGGATGCCCTGCATGGACTCGCGGAGCTCCAGAGACTGTGTGAGGATCATCCCTTTGTTCAGTCACTTTACATGGTCAACCGGGTGACCCAGGATTTCCTGGTCCGTCCGATGGGCATCTTTCAACTGATCGATTATGTGGGGCTGGATGTCTGCAAATACATCATGAGCGTTATGGATCCCCACTTCCCAGGGGAACATCTGCACAGCGAACTGTTGGATCGTATGATCGAGCTGGGGGTTAAAGGAGGCCAGTTCGCCGACGGTTCCCAGAAGGATGGATTCCTGCAGTACCAAAAAGGTCGGCCGGCGGCCGTATTTGATCCGGACCGCCGGGATTATGTACCCATTGACACTTTTCAGCAGGAGGCGGATCAACGCCTGGGATCTCTGCCCGGATCCCATCAACCCTGGCGGGCGGCAGTTGGGAACCCTGACCGGGAAAATATCCTTCATGATTATTTCAAAGACCTGCGGAAAATGGATACACTGGGGGCCCGCCTGGCCCTGGGTTACGGCCGGGTTTCCCGTGATATCGCCAAAAAACTCGTGGCAGACGGCGTGGCGAAGACGGAAAAGGATGTCAATACAGTCCTGCTCACCGGTTTTTACCACTCCTACGGCCCCATTAACGAATACTTTTAACTTCCATGCAAGGAGTGATTCCAATGAAAGATCTGAAACGAAAAGTATATATGGCCGCCGGATCCACCACGATTTCCCTGGGACCCGGACGCAAGGAATTCCATCCCAAAAAACCCCGCCCCGGATTGGAGAAATACCTGAAAGAAGCCGGCCAGGCCACTCTTCAAGCGATCGGCGGGGCGGCCAATGTTGACGATTGTGTAATCGGCAATTTCATGGCTCCGCGTTTCAACCGTCAGGGAAACCTTTGCGCCTTTTTTCCCATGATTGATCCGGGATTGCAGTTCAAACCGGCCATATCGGTGGAAGGAGCCTGCGCCTCCGGGGGACTGGCCCTGATCGCCGGAATTAAGAGCGTTCTGGCAAAAACCGCCGATGTTTGTCTGGTCATCGGTTTCGAAATCCAGAATACGGTCAAACCGATTTACGGCGCGGACATACTCGCCGGAGCCGGCTGGTACGAGAACCGGAAGGCGGGACATGCCTATTTTTTCCCGGGGAAGTTCAGCGATCGGGCGGGAGCCTATTTCCAGAAAGCGGGGCGGAAAACGAGCCGCCTGGCCTTCGCCCGATGGTACCGTCAGGCGATCGAGAATGCCCGTCTCTGTCCCACCGCTCAGGAGTACCATAACCGTTCCCGTGATCCTGAATCCCTGGCTCTCGCCGAGCCCAATCCCGAGGTTTTTCTGGAACATCTTACCCCGCTGGATTGTTCCAAGGTTTCAGATGGCGCCTGTGCCATTGCCGTCCTTTCCGAAGAGGGATTGAAAAAAACCGGCATCAAACCGGAGGAGGCGGTCCAGGTTGCCGGATTTTCTCATGTTCAGTATGACATCACCCGGAGCCCCTCTGACCTCACCCGTCTTCAAACCACCGAAGTTTCGGTACAAAAGGCCCTCTCAATGGCGGGAATCACCGTTGATCACCTGGCCACTGTCGAGGCCCATGATTGTTTTACCATCGCCGGTATTATGGCCACGGAAGCCATCGGCCTGGCCAGGCCCGGTGAAGGGGCTGATTTCGTACTGTCGGGTCATACATCCCGCTCCGGCCGGATCCCCTTCAACACCACCGGGGGACTGATCGGATGGGGCCATCCCACCGGCGCCACCGGTGTTCACCAGGCGGTTACGATCCTGGAACAGTTGACCCGAAAGGCCAAAGATTCCCAGATCGATGTTCCAGAAGACCGGCCCTTTGGCCTGTCAGTGAATATGGGGGGAGATGACAAGACCCTGGTGTCAATCGTATACAAACGGGGATAGGTGGATTCAGCGTCTCAAGACTTTGGATCGGCATTCCGGATCCGACCGGACACCTCTTAGACCATCAGGCTGGCCAGAACGATGGAATAATACTTTGAATCGTCGGTGTCCGCCCTTGATACCAAGACCGTCGGAAATGGGATCCCGGTCAACACGCCAGCCAATACCGCCCCGCAAAAAATGGTGGCACTCTTGAAAAAAACATTTCCGGATACGATTTCGGGGAATATCAGGATGTCGGCATATCCCTCCACCGGGCTCTTCAGTCTCTTGATCTCACAGGCCTTTGGAGAAACCGCCACGTCAAAGGCGAGGGGCCCGTCGATCACGGCGCCCTTGATCTGGCCCCGGTCTGACATCTTGGACAGAATGGCGGCGTCAACAGTGGACGGCATTTTGACAGAGACCTTCTCGTTGGCGGATATTATGGCAATCCGGGGTTCCCGGATCCCCAGGCGTCCGGCCATTTTGATATTGTAATTGATCATCTGGATCTTCTGGTCCAGGTCCGGCTGGGGTATCATGGCCACATCGGAAATCATCAGTAGTTTTTTGTATCCTGGAATCTCCATCAGGGTGGTATGGGATATACAGGCCTTCTTGGGCAAAAGGTTCAACTCCTTATTCAGGATGGCCTTGAGAAAATAGGGAGTGGATATCAGGCCCTTCATCAGAATTTGCGCTTTTTTTTCGGCAATCATCTGGACCGAGAGGGTACCGCTCTTTTTCTCGTCGGGTTCATGGACGATTTCAAACATATCCGGGGAGACATTCAGATTGCCGCATTCTCTTTCAATGACCTTACGGTCCCCCACCAGCATCACCTTGGCGATATCTTCCTTTACCGCCCGGTGGCAGGCCTTTAGGGTATCGGGATCCTGACCGTAAGCCACTACCATCTTGGGAGATACTTTCTCCTTGACCAGTTTTTCCACCTCTTGTAAGGTCCTGATTGGTTCCATTTTTATACTCCTTGGTTGAAATTAATGGAGATTTCACTGGGGGCCGGTGCCGGCCGGGAGGTAATCAGCTGGTTTTTACCCACGGATTTCATGTTCAATTTTATAACAATCCGCCTCATTTTGCAACCTGAAAATCAAAATTTGCCCCTACACCTCCCCATACCCGTATCGCCACCTTGACAGGGAGAACCACCTGGATTAGAATCATAACCAGCGAATCCCATAACCGGATGACTCCGACAGGAAACCCGACAACATGAAAGATGCCGCCCTCACCGTCATAATCACTTTTGCCACCATCATTCTGCTGGGAACCGGATGCCTGCTTCTTCCCGGAGCCGTGGCGTCGGGACCCGGGCTCTCCTTTCACGATGCCCTTTTCACCGCCACCTCGGCGGTCACCGTAACCGGACTGATCGTGGAAGACACCGGGACCCATTTTTCCTTTTTTGGCCAGCTGATCATCCTGATGCTGATCCAGTTCGGTGGACTCGGTTTCATGACCTTTTCCACCCTGATCATCCTGCTTCTGGGTAAATCATTGTCCTTGAAAGACAAGATGATCCTCGAAAATGATTTCACCTCCGGCCAGTACGCCAGTATCCGGTCACTGGTAAAGAAAATCTTCCTGATCACCTTCCTCATGGAACTGACAGGTGCGATTCTCTTTTACCTTCAGTTTTCCGACCTTTCCGGCCCTGACCGTCTGTTTTCCTCGGTTTTCCATTCGGTCTCCGGTTTCTGCAACGCCGGTTTTTCCCTCTTTTCCACCAGTTTCGAAGCCTACCGGGGACACCTGGGCATCAACCTCACCCTGATGGCATTGATCATCGTTGGAGGACTGGGATTCCTGGTGCTGGCAGAACTCTATCATCACCTTTTGCCCGGTGGAAAAGACCGCCGCCTTTCCCTCCATACCCGCCTGGTCTGTATCACCTCCATATCTTTAATCCTGCTGGGAACACTGGTTTTTCTGGCTTTTCATCCTTCATCCCCGGAATCTTCCTCTCTTCCCCAACGCCTGCTGTCTGCACTGTTCCAATCGGTCACCACCAGAACCGCCGGTTTTAATACCCTGAACCAGGTAACCCTGCCGCCCCCCCTGATCCTGATGACCCTTTTCCTGATGTTTGCGGGCGCTTCTCCGGGTTCTACCGGGGGGGGGATCAAAACGTCCACCCTGGGCATGATATTCCTCAAGGTGAAATCCCGGTTCCAGCATGACCCCAAGGTACATCTTTTTTACCGCAGCATTCCCCCCAGTACCATCGAGAAGGCCTTCGTGATCGCCTCCATTTCCCTTTTAATCGTACTGGTCTCCTTTTTCCTTCTCACCGTTTTTGATCCGGGTCTTTCCTTTCAGGCGCTTTTTTTTGAAGTGGTATCCGCTTTTGGGACGGTGGGGCTGAGCATGGGAATTACAGCCGAATTATCGGTGGTTTCCAAGATCATCATCATTTTCACCATGTTTGTGGGACGGATCGGCCCTTTGACGCTGATGGTGGCCATTGCCCGCACCCAAGGCGGCTCCGAGATTCAGTACCCGCAGGAAGACGTGATGATCGGATAAAACAGGAGAATAAAATGAATAAATTCGCCATCATCGGACTGGGCAATTTTGGCCTCAATCTGGCCGAAGTGCTGGTCGCAAAGAAGAAGGAACTGCTGGTAATCGATGCCAGTATCAACAAGATTAACAGTCTCAAGGACCGGGTTACCAAGGCCCTGGCCCTGGATGCCACCAAGATCGAGAACCTGGAAACCCTTGGGCTGGAGGATTACGACCTGGTGGTGGTTTCCACCGGACCGGAATTCGAATCCAGTATCATTATCGTTCACCTGCTCAAAGAGCGGCTGAAAATCAAGAATGTCCTCGCCAAAGCCAATTCCCTGGATCACCAACGCATCCTGGAGTTGATCGGAGCCAACGATGTGCTGTTCCCTGAACGGGATATGGCGATGAAGATCGGCAACAAATTGTCCTCTAGTATCCTGCTGGATTACCTTCCCCTCGAGTCTGATTTCGTTATCCAGGAGATCGCCGCACCGGATCGGTTCTACGGAAAAACCCTGGCCCAGATCGACCTGCGAAAGAAATACAACCTCACCGTCATCGCCATCCGATCCATTATTCCGGAAACCACCCATCTGAACCCGGACGGAAGTTTCTTGATCAAGGACAGCGACTTGCTGATCATCTTTGGATCCCAGGAAAAAATCGAACTTTTTCATAAACAGATCACCTGATCAGTTCTTTTTGATCCGCTCCATATAGCTGTCGGTGCGGGTATCAACCCGGATCACATCGCCCATGGCGATAAACTGGGGAACGGTGATCTCCAACCCGTTATCCAGTTTGGCCGGTTTGTAGGAGGCCTGGACCGTGGCGCCCTTCATGGAGGCCTCGGTTTCCACGACCTTGAAATCCATGGCCAGGGGCGGGATCACATTCACCGGGTTCCCCTCGATAAACTCAACTTTATAGATCTGGTTTTCGATCAGGTATTTTTTCACTTCCTCGATGATTCCCTCCGAAAGACGGAGTTCTTCATAAGTGCTGCTGTCCAGAAAAACGTAATGGTCTCCATCCGGATAAGAATACATGTATTCTTTTATTTCCACCACGGCTTTTTCTACCTTGTCCACGGGCCGGAAGCGGTAATCCCGTATGGTCATGTCCGACAAATCCCGAATCTTGGTCTGGATCAGTGCCTGGCCCTTGCCCGGCGTTACGTGCTTCATCATCTCCACCCGGAAATAGCTGCCCTCAAGCTTGATGACCATCCCCTTTCTCAAATCAATGGCATTAATCATACTTACCTCCGTTTATGAATGTGTTGATCAAATCCCGTCTATCGGTGCAGACAAAAACCAGCCGACGGTCCCGGGAAGCCAAAAACCAGTATCGATCTCCACCCCGACCGGCAATGAATCGTCCGCCATCCCCTTTTCTGAATTCCACTCCGAACCGCCGGGTAAGATACCGTCGCAACCCTCTGGTTATTTCCCGGCATCCTTCACCGCTCATCCAGCTGGACTTGGAAAAAAAAAAGAGCCCCTGGGGCCGGCAACGATAGATCGTGAATTGATCTCCCTTCCATTGCTCCAGATACTCCCCTTTGGTATCCCGGCCATCGATCATCAGCCCCCAGCTGAATTCCCCGATTGTCCCCGAATGAAATACCTCTGCCTCCGCCGGAAGGTAATGAATATCCACAGACTCCGGCATCCATCCTTCCAGGTATTTCTCCGGATGCAGAATATGGGAGGTGCAGACCGGTGGTTGGGAAAAAAGAAACTCCATTCGCTTGATTTTTTTGTTTTTCCGTTTGACCCCGTCAAACAGATGATTGATGAAATCGACTCCCTGAAAATAGGGCATCAGGAAAAGGCTTTGGACCGCATCGGGAAAACGGCGCATGGTGGCAAGACCCGACCGCGGCAGATAGGAGAGCAGGGTATCGGAATCATCTGAATGCCGCATCATTTCCGGAGAGAAATCGGCGATTTTCAGCATCAGGTAGGTGCAATCCCCCTGATAGGCGGCCACCAACGCCAGTTTTCGATCATCCAGATCGGATAGTTGGAAATGAGGATTTTGAAATATTCTGGTCTTCTGATCCCAGATGGCCTCGCGCAGGGCATGGGCCAGGTACATCCGGTTGAATAAATTTCCCTCCATCTGCCCCTCTGGAACCAGAACTTCTTTGTTATCCGAATGATAAAAGGATTTCAACTGATGCTCATAAACATCTCGCCGCGCGCCGACCCAATCAAATTCTTTGCCTGCATATCCCAACCACTCCAGTAAAATCTGTTCTTTACCGGCCAGTTGCGGGTTCCGGTTATCCCGGTAAAAATCTTCTATCACTTTTCGATAACTCGGTTCGGGCAGAACGTTGACCGAAACCTGTTCACTGAAATCCATCAGGCCCTCTTCTCGTATCGTATCCATCAGGTCGGTCAGGTCCAGCTGATGATACTGCGTCCATAGGGTCATCAGGAAAACGGCCGGAAGGATGTAAAAAAGCCCTTTTTTCATGCCCCCACTATACCATATCGCAGGGGCAATGTGTACCAAGCCGCTGAAGGAAAAGCTCAGTGAGACTTGATTTTACCCCCGGGGTCTGGTATGATCAATCACCGTGTTATGTTTTCGCAGTTTGGTGTTACCCTGATTACCATGCACATTTCCGACGGCATCATTCCGGTTGACATCGCCCTGGCGGCCGATGCCCTGGCCATTCCCGCGCTCTACCTCTCCGGCCGCCGGCTGCGGGTCGACGAGATTCCCAAAATGGGGGTTTTTACCGCCGCTCTTTTTGTTATCTCGCTTATTCATTTCCCCCTGGGACCCAGCTCCATACACCTCTGCCTTTTTGGCCTGACCGGCATTATCTTTAAAATCCGTTCCGTCCCCATCCTCTTTACCACCCTGCTTTTTCAGGCCCTCATATTCCAGCACGGGGGGCTGATATCCCTTGGTATCAATACCCTTTTCATGTCCAGCGGCGCTCTGCTGGCCGCCCTGATCTGGCATTTCCCCGCATTGAACGCCGCTTCCAGATCCCTGCTGGCGGGATTCACCGCTGTTATGCTTCCCGCTTTTCTTATCGGCCTTCTGTTTTTCCTGATCCACTACGGTCCGGGGATGATGGTTTTTCCGATGTTATACCTGCCATCAGCGGTGATCGAAGCCGGTCTGACCCTCACCATTGTTCTGTATATCCAAAAAAACCGTCCGGAGATTATCCATGAATTTTCCCAAATCCTTTAATCTGGCCTTTGTCCTTTGCTTTTTCCTGGGAAGCATTCTCCTTTCCGCACACGGTCTGGAAGTGACCCTTTCCCCTCTTCACGATGGGATCATCATCCAATCGGCCTACCACGGACAGCAGCCCCTGGTCAACGCCCGGGTAGAGATCTATTATGGAGACGAACGGGTACTTTTCCAAAGCGGTCGCACAGACATCAAAGGCCGCTTCTGTTTCCAGCCTGATCAGCCGGGCCGGTACCACCTGTCGGTAGATGACCAACTGGGCCATAAGAAATCTCTTCAGTTTATCTTTGAGGACCGGCAGAAACCCCGGGCAAAATCTCCTGATCCAACCGGCGATACCCCCGAAAAAAAAGCGCCGGTGGCAGGAGCCCCCCCCATAAGAACCGGTTGCCCCTTGATCAAGGCCTTGCTGGGAATCAGTCTGATCCTGCTGCTGACCCTCTCCCTGTTGCTGGTGAAAAAGAAAAAATGATACCCGAGTTCCTGGACCGTTACGCCGGCATTTCCTCTGCCCTGCAGCGGATTCACCCGGTACTCAAGGTCACTTACGCCCTGGTATTGCTGGTCTCGATCAACCTGTCCCGCAATTATTCATCTTCTTTTTATTATCTCTTTATCATCCTGCTGCTGATCCAGGTAAGCCGGGTGCCCTTCTCCTGGTTCGCCGGAAAATTGCTGCTCATCCTTCCCTTCCTGATCATCCTGTCTCTTTTCATGCTGCTGCCCGGAATCATCCTCCACCAGGCCCTTCCGCTCCCCCTTCTTTCCTTCATCTGGCTGAAAACAACCGGTTCTTTCCTGCTGATCTCTCTTCTGACCGCCGTGACCCCTTTCAACGTTCTTCTGGGCGCCATGGAAACATTGCGCTTCCCCCGGAGTGTAGTCCTGATCGCCCGTTTCGCCTATACCTACATTTTTGTCATATTCGATGAACTGACCCGTACCCTCCGGGCCCTTAAAAGTCGTGTTCCCCGACTGAGTACCGGTCGCATCCGTGTTTATGGAAATATCAGCGCCGCGATCCTGGTCAAAACCTACTCCCGTTCCCGTCAGATCTTCTACTCCATGCTCTCCCGCAATTTCAACCATTTCTCACCCCACAGCCACCCCAAAGCCCTCCGGGCCCATGACGGGTTCTGCTCTCTTTTCCTCTGCCTGATCGTTGTAATCGGAGCGATCCTGTGAAAGACATCATCCGGATACAAAACCTTCGTTTCCAATACCCCGGTTCTTCCTCTCCCGTTCTGCAGCGATTGGATCTTTGCATCCGGGAACGGGAAACTTTCGGGATCATCGGATCGACCGGGGCGGGGAAATCAACCCTGGTGTTTCACCTCAACGGGATCCTGCAGGGCACCGGTCGCGTGGAAATCGCCGGACTGCCGGTGTCAAAAGAAAACCTCCGGCAGATCCGCCGCCAAGTGGGGATCGTCTTTCAGAATCCGGATGATCAGCTGTTCTGCCCCACAGTTTACGATGACATCGCCTTCGGACTGATCCAGGGAGGCGCGCCCCCGGCAGAAATTTCCGAGAAAGTGGACAAAATCCTCCATGCCTTTGATCTGACCGCCTATGCATCGCGTTCTTCCTATCATCTCTCCCAGGGAGAAAAAAAGCGGGTGGCCATTGCATCGATCATGGTCATGACCCCCAGCATCGTCTGTTTCGACGAGCCCTTTGCCAACCTGGATTACCAATCCGTGTTTCAGGTGATCCGTGAAATCCAAACTCTCGATATCACAAAATTGATCGTCTCCCAGGATGTCCTGCTGACCATGGCGCTTTGCGACCGAATTGCCGTTCTCAGCCAGGGCAGAATTCTCTGTGTGGATACGCCCCGAAGGGTCATGACCCGTCAAGAGCACCTGCTGGCCCGCAACGGACTGAATTATCGGCCCTATCTGGACCTGATTCGAAAATTCCAGTAGCCCGCGGCAAATAAAAGGGTTACCCTTGCCGTCCACCGCCTCGACGGCCTTTTTTCCCCCTCCCCCGGCCGAGTCCTCTCCCCCTCCCCGAGCCCCATCCAGGTCCCCTTTTCCGGCCGGGAGCGTGAGGAGTCCCCTCTCCTCTGCCATTGTGAGGGGTTTCGGATGGATCTGAATCCACGGGGATAACCGCCTCCACCGGGCAGACTCTGATACAGTCTCCACAACCGGTACAGAGTTGCCGATCGACCGTGGCCTTGTGTTCTTCTACGGTAATGGCCTGAACCGGGCATTTTTCCGCGCATACTCCGCATCCGGTACATTTTTCTTGGTCTATCCTCACCATCATTCCGCGGCCTTCTTCTCTATACTGCCGGACCCTGAAAGGCCCGCTCTCCTCATCCCCGTTGCAGAAGTGTCAGGATCATTCCATCAGGCTCATCCCCATCTCAATGGCCTTTTCGTTGAGTGGAATCAGGTGATGGTGACGCTCGGGCAGGGTATCTTTCAGCGCGATCATCAGGCTCTCCTTCTTCACGATTCCGGTAACCTTGACCAGGGCTCCCAGCACCAACATGTTCATGACCTTGACGTTTTTCAGTTCATTGGTTGCCTTTTCGATGGCCGGCAGGCCGTGAACGGCAATATCTTTCCGCTGGGGCTGCTCCTTGATGGTACTGCTCTCCCAGAACAGCAATCCTCCCTCTTTTACCTTGGGTTCGAATTTATGCAGGGACGGGAGGTTGAATACCGCCGCGATATCGTATTCGGTGACGATGGGAGAAGAGATCGGCTTATCGGAGATGTTGACCATGCAGTTGGCGGTGCCCCCGCGCATTTCCGGTCCGTAGGAAGGCATCCAGCTGATCTCCTTCCCCTCTTTCATGGCGGCGTATGCCAGCAGACCACCCATGGACAAGATCCCCTGTCCCCCGAATCCGGCAAAAACCATTTCTTTTAGCATTTTGGGTTTCCTCCTCTTATTCTGCGGGTTCTTTGAAAACACCGATCGGGAAATAAGGCATGGATTTCTCAACGATGAATTCCATCGATTCCGTCGGGGTCATCTTCCATCCGGAAGGGCAGTTGGACAGCACCTCGACAAAGGTGGTTCCCAGACCCTTCTGCTGGATTTCGAAGGCTTTTCTCAGGGCCTTTTTGGTTTTGCGGGCGTTTTTGGTATTGTTGCAGGTTACCCGCGTGGAATAGGCCACGCCGTCGAGGGTGGCGACCATTTCGGCCATCTTCAGGGGCATGCCCACCTGTTTTGGATCCCGTCCGTAAGGGGAGGTGGAGGTTTTCTGTCCTTCCAGGGTGGTCGGCGCCATCTGTCCGCCGGTCATCCCATATATAGCGTTGTTGATGAAAATGAAGGTGAATTTTTCTCCCCGGTTGCAGGCATGAAGGGTTTCAGCGGTCCCGATGGCAGCCAGATCCCCGTCCCCCTGGTAAGAAAACACGAACCGGTCCGGAAGCATCCGCTTGATAGCGGTGGCCAGGGCGGCAGCCCGACCGTGGGCGGCTTCCTGCATGTCCACATCCATGTAATCGTAGGCAAAAACAGAGCATCCCACCGGGCAGACCCCCACGGTTTTTTCCTGAATATCCATTTCCTCGACCACTTCCATTAAAAATTTATGAACCATGGAATGGATGCATCCGGGACAATAATGCATCCGCTTGTCGACCAGGGTGGCCGGTTTTTTATATACCAGTTTGTATCCTTCTTTCATGGTTAGGCTCCTTTCTTCATGTTGAATTGAATGGCCTTCAGGATCTCATTTGGAGTGGGGATGATGCCCCCGGTGCGGCCGTAGAAAAACACCGGTTTGCGGCCGTTTACCGCCAGTCGGACGTCTTCTACCATCTGGCCGGCATTCATCTCCACCGACATGAACATGGCCACCGATTCCTTTCCAGCCAGTTCTTCCAGTCTCTCAACCGGAAAAGGCCAAAGGGTGATGGGCCTGAGCAACCCGACCTTGATGCCTTCCTTGCGGCCCAGTTCCACGACCTTTTTACAGGTTCTCGAGGTCAGACCAAAGGCCACCAGTATCACCTGCGCATCCTCGATTTGATATTCTTCGTAACGGACCTCATTCTCACTGATCTCTTTGAATTTTTTCTGGAGCTTGCTGTTGCGGGCTTCCATGTCTTCAGGTTGTATGTACAGGGAAGTGATGACATTGTGTTCCCGACCCTTGGGTTTGCCGGTGGTGGCCCAGGGCTTTGCAATCAGGTCCTCTTTTTTGATGGGATCGGGGAAAACCACCTTTTCCATCATCTGTCCGATGGCGCCATCCGAAAGGATCAATGCGGGGGTCAGGTATTTATCGGCCAGTTCAAAACCCAGGAAGGTATGATCCACCATTTCCTGGACCGAATTGGGAGCCAGAACGATCAACTTGTAATCTCCGTGACCGCCTCCCTTGACCGCCTGAAAATAATCCCCCTGGCTGGGTTGAATGGTGCCCAGTCCCGGCCCCCCCCGGACCACGTTTACGAACAGGCAGGGCAATTCCGCACAGACGATATACGAAATCCCTTCCTGCATCAGAGAAAAACCGGGAGAAGAGGTGGTGGTCATTACCCTGGCGCCCGCTCCGGCCCCTCCGTACACCATGTTCACCGAGGCGACCTCGCTTTCCGCCTGGATCAGGGTATAATCATGCTTGGGTTCTTCCCGGGCGAGGTATTCCACTATCTCTGACTGCGGAGTGATAGGATAACCAAAATAACCCTGTAGACCGGCCCGTATGGCCGCCTCTCCCAGGGCTTCGTTCCCTTTCATGAATTTCACTTCTTTTTCCACTGTAACCTCCTCTTAACCGGTCTTCCGATATACCGTTATGGCGGCATCCGGGCAGATGACCGCGCAGTTCTGACAACCGGTGCATAATTCTTCTTTCTCCAGATAAGCGTAGTGCAATCCGTAGGTATTGGTGTCCTTTTTATTCAGTGCCAAACACTGTACGGGACATTCCTTGATGCACAGTTCGCATCCCTTGCATGCTTCCTTTGAAATTTCAACATAGCCTCTGGCGGGCATTTTGACCTCCTGTTCAACGCATCGTGCCGTGACCAGGCCCCTTTCTGAACCGCAGGTCCCCGAGGAACGGTGGAGCCTTTACGCAGTTGGTTTTGCAAAATATGAAACGGGCTGAACACTCATTTTCTTACAGGTTTATTAAACCACTTTTCTTTCCAGAATTCAAGAATAAAAAAGGGAACCCTTTAATCCCCAACCCGCATTTTTGGTGAAAATGTAATAATCTGTGTGTATTTTAGGCCCTTTTTAAATAATAACCAATATTTTGCTTTTATTTAAAAAAAGAGCCCGATTATTTTAAAATCCACCCCCGGGCAACCATCCGGTTTATGTGTTAATCAGCTTGAGTGCTTTGGAATGGTCTTCTTTCCTGACCATGATCCTGGCTTTGCCCAGCCCGTTTAAGGTGATCCCAAAGAGCCGACCGGCGGTTTCTGCCTGGATGAGGCAGTCGATTCCGTAACTTTTCAATTTGGAGCGGATGATTTCAGCCGGCACCATTCCTTCCACCACGATTAATTCCTTCAGATCCGATTCCATAACCCCATTATACCACAATTTGGGTTCCCGGAATGACACGCCGTTTGCCAAAATCAAGGATAATCTATATAATTTACCAGACCCATGGGCATGAAAATCGGACTGGATGTGCGGGTATTTCTCAGGAAAGAAACGGGTATTGGCATCTATTTCTACAACCTGGTCAAAGCCCTTCTCCGCCTGAACACTTCCTCCGAGTATTGGCTTTTTTCCGCATCCTGGAAAGATCGCTTCCGGCGCGAATTGCCTCCCACCGGCAATTACCATATCCGGGACCGGAAATTTCCCGGTTCTCTTCTTGAATTCCTCTGGTACCGATGTTCCCTGCTCCATTTCGAGAAACTGAACGGGGCCCGGGTGGACCTGGTCCATTCCCCGGTGCCATCACTGGTCCCCGGACCCCATCGCAACGTGATCACCGTTCATGATCTCTGCCTGACGGAATACCCCGGCCTGGTGGAAGGTCACACCCATCGTCATTTCTGCAAACGCCTGCATCGAAACCTTCGGCAGGCCGACCGGATCATCGCCGTATCCCAGTTTACCCGCAACCGCATCGGCGCCTGCTTCGGCTCCGACCTGGAAAGGAAGACCCGGGTCATCTATCACGGAACCGACTTTCCCTCTCTCACCGCCCGAAAACCACCCTTTGCCCTGCCGGATCAATATTATCTTTTTGTGGGAACGATCGAACCCCGCAAAAACCTTTCCGTGCTGATCAAAGCCATGCATATCCTTAACCGGCGGAAAGAACGTCTGCAACTGCTGGTGGTGGGCAAGAAAGGATGGAACCACGACGCAGTGGATTCCCTCATCCACGATCTGGATTTATCCGGCCAGGTCCGCTTGACAGAGTACCTCAACCGGATGGAATTGAAATATCTTTTCCTGAATGCCCAGGCCCTGATCCTTCCCAGCCTCTACGAGGGATTCGGGCTGCCAATCCTGGAAGCCGTGTCGGTTCAACTCCCGGTACTCTGCTCTGATCTCCCGGTGTTCCGTGAAATTTTCCAGGATTACCCGGTTTATTTCGATCCCCGGGAACCGGAAGACCTGGCTGAAAAGATTCGGGCCTTCTCGGGCAATATCCCCCGGGTTTCACCCGATTCAGCTGGGGTTCGACAAATCCTGAGCCGTTGCCACTGGGATCTGGCTGCCCGGCAGACCCACGAGCTGTACCAAAGGGTGTATACATGAAAATCGCCGTTGACGGGTATGAACTGCATCAGCGCTTCACCGGTGTGGGCCGGTATCTGCATCACCTGCTGCAGGCCCTGCTGAAAGTGGACCCTGAACACGATTACACCCTTTTTTTACGGGAGGAACCATCCTTCCCCCTGCCCCCGGGAAACCTCAAGACCGTGATCATCCCTTTCCGGCATTCCCATACCCGCTGGCAGAACACCGCCCTGATTCGAGCCCTCCACAGGGAAAAATTCGATCTCTTCTTCTCTCCCGATCATTCGATTCCTCTCCGGTACCGGGGACCGTCGGTCATGACCATTCACGATCCCTCCTGGAAGAGTCAAAAGGGCGACTATTCGATCAAGGAGAGGCTGATCCGCGACCTTAAAACCCGTCTCAGCCTGCGCCATGTTCATCGGGTATTTACGGTCTCCCGTTTCTCCCGACGTGAAATTCTGACCTATTACCCGTTGCCGGCAAAACGGGTGGTCGCCATTCATTCCGGGGTGGAAGACGGATTCCGCCGCGCTTCCCCTGCCCAGATCAGCAGTTTCCGCCGGAAATACGGAATTGAACGGAAAAGAGTCATCGGATTCCTGGGCAGCATGTTCCGGCGTCGTCATATCGACTGCCTGTTGTCCGCTTTTAACCGGATCGATCATTCCGGTCTCAGACTGTTTCTGGTGGGGGAAAATCAGTTTCATCGGGATTCCTCTGTTTTTAACCGTCCCGGGGTCATCCGCCGTGAACGTCTCGAAGAGGGAGAATTGAACGCTTTTTATTCCTCACTGGACCTTCTGGTGTATATTTCCAGTTACGAAGGATTTGGATTTCCCCCCATGGAAGCCCTTCTCTGCCAGACCCCCTCTCTGCTGTTGAAAAGCTCCTCTCTTCAGGAAATCTATCCCGGCCTCGCCTATTTCATCGACCGCCCGGATCCCGCAATCATCCACCGAAAGATCGAGAAAATCCTGGCTTCTTCATCTTCGATGCCGGACTCCTTCCGTCAAAACTGGGAAAAAAAACGCCCGTATTTCCGCTGGGAAAGGGCGGCACGGGAGTACCTCGAATATTTTTGATGATATCAGATCAATTCGATAATACTGCTGGCCAGGATCACGATCAGGAATATGGGGATGATATATCTTATTAAAAACCGCCAGACTGCCCCCAGTCGAAACCTTTCCGATCCCTGCCGTATCTCACGGAGAGCCGCCTCCGGTTTCCAAACCCATCCCACGAAAATGGAGATGAACAAGCCTCCGATGGTCAGGGCGAATCCCCCCCATACCGTGTTCCATAGGGAAAAAAAGAAGCTGAAAAGGGCGCACGGCACCCCGAACAGCAGGGTCAAACCGCCGATCAGGTAGGCCGCCTTCCGGCGTTTCCACCCCTTCTGATCCACCAGAAATGCCACCGGCACTTCCAGCAGGGAAACGGTGGAAGTCAGGGCGGCGATCCCCAGCAGCACGAAAAACATCACCGCAAAAAACTGACCCAGGGGAATCTTGGCAAATAGAATGGGAAGTACGACAAATATCCCCCCCGCTCCCTGATCGGGATTCATCCCCAGGTAAAAAATCACCGGAAATACGATGAAACCGGCCAGGATGGCGATGCCGGTATCGAAACCGGCGATCAGACCGGCGGAGTTGGGCAACCGTTCCCTCTTGTTGACATAAGATCCATAGGTGATCATGGTGCCCATCCCCAGGCTGAGGCTGAAAAAAGCCTGGCCGATAGCCGATACCACGAGTTTCGGGGTTAACTGATCAAGTTTGGGAGCCAGATAAAACCCCACGCCGCTGAAGGCATTGGGCAGGGTCAGCGCCCGAAGGATCATGATGACGAGAATAATGAGAAGCACCGGCATGAATACCCGGGTGAACTTTTCTATCCCTCCGGAAATCCCCCGGGAGACGATAAAAACCGTGATGAATAGAAAGAAGAGCAGCAGGATAATTTGCAGGTACTTGTTCTTCTCAAACCGCTCGAATACCCCGCTGGATCTGGCAACCAGTAATTTCATCTCAATCTTTTTGATCAGGACCTCCCGGTCGGCCGGATCCTGATCGGCGTCACCGCCCTTGGCCTCCTGTAGAAGTTCCTCCCCTTCCGGGTCGGCATCCAATTGATACCGGTCGAAAAAATCCTCGATTTGAAGCGCCGAATGCTGCCGCCTTTCGGGATCACTTTTCATATCAGCGTAAATCTGACGAATTTCCCGCAAAGGACCCTCGGTGACGCTGGCGTCTCCCAGCCTTCCGATGTCCCCGGTAATTGATTTGACTACGTATCCCACGGTCTGGCCGGCGATCACCGAATAGAAGGCCAGAATCATCACTGCGGATATCAGCCCCAGATACCCGATACCCACGAAGGGGGTTTTGGGTCGAATGGTTTGAAAAGCTCCCACCACGTCCTGCTGGGAAAAACGTCCCATACTCAATTCCGCCAGCAGGACCGGCAGTCCGATCAACAGGATGGCCAGCAGGTAAATAATAACGAAAAGCCCGCCTCCGTTGTTTCCGGCCTCATAGGAAAACCGCCACAGATTTCCCAGCCCCACGGCGGAGCCGGCGGCGGCCAGCACAAACGTGATCTTGGATTTCCAGGTACCTCGGTCGTTGTTCATTTCAGGGCTCCTTTGCTACCGGAATACTCCGCAAGAGTAATATCTATCACAGTGGATGTCAAATGTCAAAACCGCCGCCCATCCGCCGTTTCTGATTCATTCTTTTCCCGAAGAGTCCTTGCGATCCGCACCGCCTTTGTGTTAAAGTGTAGGAGCAGGTCACATAAAAAGCTGATTGCGATTGGCAGGATCCGGCATGTTGGCACGGTTGCCCATGCCGGGAGGAGGTAGAATATGGGCACCCGGCAGGATTTTGGGGAGGCGTTATGCCCGGAGGGAAATATCCCGGGAGGAACTCTGGGGACTGAAGGATGATCTGGCCGGACAACAGATTTGGCCACCGGAAACGGCATCTTCCGGCTCTCACCCCAACGGCATCCTCATGAACCTGGTGCTTTTCGGTTATCCAAAAACCGGCAAAACCACTCTCTTCAACCTGCTGACCGGCCAGCAGGCGGACACCTCCAAATTTACCAGCCGGCAACCGGATCTCCACCAGGCCATTACCCCGGTACCGGACCCGCGACTGGACCGGCTGGCCGCCCTTTACCAGCTTCCCGCCGTCCCAGCCGCCATTCAGTTCATGGATACCGGACCGGTCGCCTACGGCGATGCCAAATCTTCCACCTTCCTGGAGGTACTGAGAAAAGCCGACGGCCTGGTTCATGTAATCAGAGGCTTTGAGGATCCGGAAATTCTCCATTCTCAAGGCCGGGTTGATCCGCTCTCAGACCTGAAGCATATGCATGAAGAATTGCGGACCACGGACTATATATCAGTCGAAGCCCGCCTGGAAAAACTGATGCAAGAGCGAAAAAAAGGGAAGGATCCCGTTCAGGAACGGGAAACCGAAGTGCTGACCAAAATCAAGGCGGAACTGGAAAAACAGATACCGCTGCAGAAAATCCCCCTCAGCCCGGCTGAGGACAAGGTCATCCGGGGATTTAATTTTCTTACCCACAAGTCCCTGATCAACCTGATCAACAGCGACGATCAGCATTATCACCGGCTGTTGAAACTGGAAGAAGAAATCGCCAACACCTCCGTTTCCTGCCTTCAGATTGAACGGGAACTTCTGGAACTGGATCCAGTGGAACGCCCCCTATTCGAGAAGGAGTTCGGGCTGGAAAATTACCGGTACCTCAAGGATTTCTTCATCAAAGGATGTTACCGCGCCCTGGGACTGATCTCCTTTTTTACCATCGGTGACCGGGAGATCAAGGCATGGACGACGGCCGAGGATACCAGCGCATACCTCGCCGCCGGTAAAATCCACAGTGACATCCAGGATGGTTTTATCCGCGCCGAAGTCATCCCCTGGCAGGATCTCGTGGAAGAAGGGGGCCTGGTCAACGCCCGCAAAAAGGGATCCGTCCGGCTGGAAGGGAAGGATTATCCGGTTCACGACGGCGACGTGATTCAATTTCGTTTCAACCGGTGAAAAAAAAGTGATTTATTTGAATTTTTTTTTTTTTTGTGTTATTAATACTTCATATCCCGCGAGAGGAGCAATAATGAATAAAAAGGCCATCATCCCGATCGTTGTGTTGGTATTCATCGGTTCTTTTTCCCTGCATGCCCAGACCATCATTCAGATGGGATTCATTGTTAAAAAAGCGTTACCCAACATAGAGAACATCGCCGTCATCGGATTGAAAAAAGACCGCCGCAGCCTGGGAGCAGAAGCCTCCAAGGCCAAAATTATCACCCGCGTGGATTACCAGGTCTACACGCCGGTCACCAAGAGCGACATCCTCAGTGAACTGAATAAAATTTATCGCTATGACAATGTGGCCATTATCGTTATGACCAACGACAACATCTTTGATAAAAATTCCATCAAATACATTGCCTTGAAACTGTACAAGAAAAAAATCCCCCTGGTGACCGACCGGATCACCGACACCCTTCAAGGGGCCATGATTACCGTGGAAGATATGGGGGGAAAGATCGAAGTCCACATCAGCAAGCTGGTATCCAACGCTTACGGGATCACCTTTCCGGAAGAATTTTTACAGGATGCCATCGTGGATGTGGAATAATCACCGTTCCATTATTTCACCAGTACTTCTCTGAGCAGGTTGAACTCGTGCATGAAATTGGGAGTGAACCGGTCATCCGGCAGGATTCTGTTGAGCAGGGTGATCTCCCATGCCCTTAATTCATCCACTTCGCTGACCTGGGGACGTAATGTCGGATCGCACCGGACATAGAACAGGTACACCAGCTCTGTTTCCACCTCGCTTTCCCATGGGTATCGCCCCAAGGGAATCGGCGTAAAACCGGTCAGGCCGATCTCTTCTTCGGCTTCCCGGTACAGGGCATCTATAATTTTTTCACCGGTCGAAAGATGTCCCCCCACCGCCGTATCCCATTTGCCGGGCTGGATCTTTTTGTCAAGGGACCGTTTCTGCAGCACCAGGCGATCCCCGGGCAGAATGACGTGGAGGTGAACCACCGGATGCAGGTATCCCGGCCGGCCGCTGTGACAGACCGGTCGGGGGGCTTTTCCGGTTTTTTGTCCCTCCTCATTCACAATATCAAACCATTCCACTCCCGGGTAACGCAGACGCCACCAGATATTCCTCCAGGTTCCTTTCTTTCCGTAACCGGATATCATATTCCTGCTTCTCACGTCACCCGCGCGATTTATGGATCCGGCTTTGCCACCAGCCGAAATATTTGCCGGCAAAGGTGCAGACCCGGGCCCGGAAGCTGATCATCATCTGCAAAAAACGGTTTTTCAGCGTTCGTTCCCGGGCCAGGATAATATACCACCAGTCACCCAGAATCCGGACCACGATTCCAGCCCCGGCCATGAACGGTACCCAGGTGAGCAGGGATATCCAGTGAAAACCCGGGCCCGATGCGGCCACCGCCTTTTTGATTTCATATAGTCTTTTCCCCGGATAGTTATGGGAATGAATAACCACGGATTCCGGCACATACGCGATGGTTCCCCTGTTTTCCCGAATCACCCGCCGGGCCCACTCCTGGTCTTCCGCGATCGCAATGTCATCCCGGAAAGGAAACTGCAGGAAAAAATCCCGGCGAATCATGCAGGAGACGGTGGAAAAAATCATCTGCTCAAATATCCCGCCCCGGACGGTTCTTTTTGCCCCTGGAGGAAAGGAGCGACAGATATCACGCTGCATGTACAGGTGGCAGTTTCCCCGCGGCAGATGACGGGAATATGCGGCCACAATCGCCGGTTGCCGGATGAAACGGTCGTGAAGAGAACACAACCACTGATGGTTAAGAGGGAAGGCATCGGCATTCAGAAAAACCAGGAACTTTCCCCGGCTGAGCCGGGCCCCCAGATTTCGGGTTTTGCCATGACCGAATTCTTCCGGCGGAATGCGTCGGACCCGTAGTCCCGGCAGGTCTGAATCCTCCAGGAGCTGGAGGGTACGGTCCGAAGATCCCGAATCGATAACCAGTATTTCCCGCGAATCGGGAATCTTCTGTATGTCCAGCTGATGGAGACAGCGGTTGATATTTTTTTCCTCGTTCTTGACCGGGACAATGATGGAAAAAAGGGGCTGGTTACCCACGGATAACACCCTTTGAGTATTTGGGTCGGCCGCTCAGCATAGAATATTGTAGAACAGACGATGGGTTTTGTAAAGACGTTCCGCCAACCCCCGGGCCGCCTGCAATTTACTTATCCCCGAAAAAATAGTAGAATACCCCCATGAAGAACCAAGGCGGCCTGGTCCTTTTTTCCGGTGGACTGGACTCCACCACCGCCCTTTACTGGGCCCGGGAGCGGTTCTCCCCTCTGTTTTGCCTTTCCTTCGACTACGGCCAGAAACACCGGATAGAACTCAGGATGGCACAGTGGACCGCTGATAAGATCGGGATTCCCATCACCATCCTCATCCTGCCGCTGGGGAACATCGTGCGTTCCGCCCTGACCGATGCCCACCGGCCCATTCCCGGTTCACAGGTTGAATTCGCAGACCGATCGCACCCTCCCCCGACCTATGTCCCCTTTCGCAATGGAATATTCCTTTCCATTGGGGCGGCCTTCTCGGAATCCCGTTCCATCCACAATATTATCACCGGTTTCAATACCATCGACAGCCCGGACTATCCGGATACCACGGTGAATTTTACCCGCAGGATGGAGTCGGCGATCAACTCCGGCACCGGTTTTTCCCATGTCCGTCCCCTGCGGATCCATACCCCCTTGATTTCCTTTTCCAAGGCGGACATCATCCGTATGGGCCGTTCCCTGGATGCGGACTATTCCCACACGATTTCCTGTTACCGGGGGAAGGAAATCCCCTGCGGTAACTGCCCTTCCTGCGAGTCGAGACAGGCGGCCTTCCGGTCACTGAAACTGGAGGATCCCCTGTTGCAACGCCTGAAAGGAGAAAAAAAAATATGAGCTGGCAATTAAAGGTTAAACGAAAGTTTTCCTCTGCCCATTTCCTGCAGAACTACCGGGGCAAATGCGAGAACATGCATGGCCATACCTTTGTCCTGGAGGCCCATTTCGCGGTCGACCGCCTGGACAGGTCGGGCATATCCATCGATTTCTCCACCCTTAAAGCATACCTTGACCAGTTGCTCCCGGATCACCGGGTATTGAACGATCTGTACGATTTTTCTCCCTCGGCGGAAAATTTATCCCGTCACTTTTTCGGTTTGATCCGGCGTAAATACCCCTCACTTTCCAGGGTCATCCTGTGGGAATCCGATGACACCGGATGCGAATACTCTGAAGATTAACCGAATCTTCTGGTCCTGTCAGGGGGAAGGACAACAGGCCGGGCGGCCCGCAGTTTTTGTTCGCTTCTGCGGTTGTTCACTGCGATGCGAATGGTGCGACACCCGGGAAGCCTGGGATCAAGGCCGTTTCCTGGCCGTCGACCGGATCCGGGCGCAGATCCGAAAACTGGCCCGGCAATATCCCCCCTCTCTGGTGGTACTCACGGGAGGTGAGCCACTGGAACAACCCCCTGACCGTCTACAGCAATTGGTGCATTCGCTTAAAACAGAAGGAAGGACCGTGGCCATCGAGACCAACGGCCTGCACCCACCCCTTGAGGAAATCGACTGGTGGACGATATCCCCCAAGGGCCGGGGGGGGTTTGGGATCCATCCCGGCCTGATCGACCGGGCACGGGAAGTGAAACTGGTCACGGAACCCGGGTTGAACCTGTCCGTGGTGCGATCCCTTCGCAAGCAGCTTCCCCCCGATGTCCCCATTTATCTTCAACCCCGCTCCAGCCGCCCGAATTCCCTCAGGCGGACCTTTGCGCTCTTTCGCCAAACCCAGTCGGAAAACATCCACCCGGTAATACTTGGCTTTCAACTGCATAAACTGTACAATATCCCCTGAGGATACTGATGGATTTTTCAACTCTGGTTACCGCAAGATACAGTTGCCGTAAATACCGGCAAAAGCCCGTTCCCCGCGAGCTGGTGGATCGTTGCCTGGAAGCCGCACGAATGGCCCCTTCCGCCTGTAACTCCCAGCCCTGGGAATTCATCGTGATCGATGATCCGGTCGAGATCGAGACAATCACCGCACAGACCATGGCCGGGATTTACAATTCCAATTCCTTTGTCAAAAGTGCTCCGGTTCTGATCGTGATCAAGCGGCTGAAATCCACTTACATCGCCCGCCTTGGGGGATTGATCCGTGATGTCAAATACAGCCTGATCGATATCGGTATCGCCGGCGAACATCTGGCCCTGCAGGCCGCTGAACTGGGGCTGGGAACCTGCTGGTTGGGCTGGTTCAATGAGAAAAAACTGAAGAAACTCCTGGGAATGAAAAAAAATGAAAATGTGGACGTGATGCTGTGTCTGGGCTATCCGGATACCCCGTCCACCCCCCCGGCCAAAAAGCGAAAATCCCTAAAACAACACCGCCGCTACCGGAAGTAGAGCCTATTTGACCGGATAGAGAATGATCCCCTGACGGGATTTGCCGATCAACCGTATGGAAAGAGGCCGTTTCAGTCGGATATGCCGCACATGTTTCAAAGACGCGTTTTTGGGTTCCTCCTGCAACCATTGCCAGTTGATCAGGTCCCCCCGCCGGTCGTTGACATGTATATAACCGATTTTCAGGGAGGTTAGGTTGTGAAAGAAATGGCTGCCCCGGGAGGGATCGACCACCTTCTGGTTGAAATTGGCTTCCACAATCACCTGTGCCTCCGATATCTGCTCCCATTGCACCGGAACCCCCAGCCAGGGATCCGAAGACCCCCATCTTCCAAAACCGATCAGCAGATACCGCCTTTCCATTTTCTTCAACAATTCATTCATCTGGTCGATCTCTTCCCGGATATTCTCATTCTCTGCCGGATCATAAACCTCGGGGTCCACGTACAGGATGTCCCGGATGTTCTCAAAAATTCCGTTCCCCATGCTGTTGGAGGAGCGGCAGAGCACATTTCCCCCGGATAGATCCAATTGCCCGATATCAGAATCCAGTTCTTCCTGTCCGGAAACCATGGGGCGAATTTGCAGCAGTTCGAACTGTGGCGTCTGTCCGGGGAAAATGTTCAAAGTGAATTCAATATTGACATCGCAGCCCATCGCCGTTTTACCGATCTCGATCATCCGGTTCACCAGGGGGCTGAGGGGAAAACGGTTGTACTTCAGCAAGGGAGCAAAGGTAAGGATTCGCGGTCCCCGGTCATACAGGGTGTCCCGGATTTCATCATTGGCAACCACATAGGTGCTGGCCAGCATCTCCAGGTTGCCCTCCGCTTCGGCCGTTTTCAAATCGAGGCGGTCCAGGCTGAAATGTTCATCGCTGGAGACCTGAACCTCGGGATTTCCCAGGTTCAGCGCGTAAAAATGGGTCTGGGTGTTTCGAATCCAGTCTTCAGCGTTGGCGAAGGGGGGATTCATCTGCGGATAGCGGGGAGAAAAGCGGTAGGTTCGTTCTCCTTCCACGATCGTCCGACCCAATCCCAGGGCCAGTTCCACAATCCCTTCCTCGTTTTTCTGGTAGGATATCGGGTAAAAATTATGGGACTGGATCACACCGGAAACCAGGGGATAAAAATGATGGTTGAATCGGGCTCCCGAGACTTCCTGGATAATCACCGCCATTTTCTCTTCTTCGATCCGGTAATTTGTATGCCGAAGATACTCCCTGGGGGAGCGGTAGAAAACCGAGGCATATATCAACTTGATGGCATCGCATAACTGGGTCAGGCGTTTCTTTTTTTTCCCGCTGTTGTTGGGCAGCATGAAGGTGGAATAAAGACCGGCAAAGGGAAGGGTCTGAGAATCCTCCAGAATGCTCGAGGATCGCACCGCCAGCGGGTAATGCAGACGATCCAACAACAGGGACAGCTCCTCCACAATCTGACCGGGCAGGGCCGCCTTGAGAAAAGTCTGGGATATCCGGTCCCTTTTCTGTTCCGCCAGGGCAAACCCCATCAGGTCATTTTTATGAACAAACTCTTCAAAGACCTTGCTGCAGACCACGAAGGACTTTGGCACATCGATCTGTATTTCCGAGAATTCCCTTTTCAGACCGCTTTTCTCCAGCACCGTGGACAAAAAAGCAATCCCCCGGGCCTTTCCCCCCATCGATCCCTGTCCGATCATCACCATGTTGCTTTCCATTTCTATCTGGCTGCTGAAGAAATCGCTGATGACCCCCGATCGATTCCGCTCGATAACGGCGCCAAGGGACTGCTTGATGTACCTCTTAAGATCTTTTACATTTTTGAAATCATCCACGGTTTTGTGTCGGATCTTTTCGGCCATCTCAAACTCGGTACGGGCCCGAAGCCATATGGATATGTGGTTGCGCCGCGCATGATAGAGCAGGCAGTCATCGGGAATCTTTTCTATCTTGCGGGCAAACTCAAAAAGGTTGCGCGCACGGTCGATCTCCGTCATATCGGATCGCCGGAACACAAAATCGCCGAATCCGAATTTATCCATGATATAGCGATGCAATTCCCCAAGGAGATTCTCGGATTTCTTGGAGATGAAATCGATCCCCAGTTTTTGGGCTTGTATCCGGTTCTGTTCCCGGGAAGACTGCAGCAGGAAAGGCAGATCGGGAATCTCGGACTTGATCTTTCTGGCCAGTCGGAATCCGGCCTGGGGGTCGATGGTTTCCCGCCGGGGGAAACTGATGTCCGAAATAATTCCCAGAAGGTAATCCCGGTACTTTCCGGCCATCCGTGTGGCCTGTTCGTAAGTCTCGGCCGTAATGACTTTGGGACGGGCCCGCATGCGCAGTAACCGGTGAAGATCATTGATGCTGTCATCGATCAGGATGCGGGTCTGGGTCATCAGTTCCGTATAAACCTGGGGGAGGTAAATCGAATAGAACCGCGGGGAATCCTCAACCATCAGGATCACCGGCACTCCCTGTTGCACGTCCCTCTCCACATTTTTCAGATCTTCCACGTACTTGATGATGGAGAGCAGAATCCTGGCATCTCCCAGCCAGTAAAATATCTTGTTGACGGTTTTGCTCTTACGGGCCTTGGCCAGAAAATCGGGGGTCATGAATTCATAGGTCAGCATGATAACCGGTATTCCAGGCCTGATTTTTTTGGCCCTTTTCCCGAATTCAAACGGATTCATGTCCGAAATCCGGGTCATGGTGATGATCAGGTCATACTGGTTGACCCTGATCTTTTCCAGGGCTTTGCCGGCGGAGGAAACACTGGAAATGCGGGGCACGAAACGCAGGTCATGGTTGAGGTATTCGCCGAATATCTTTTCCGACAACCGCCCGTCCTGTTCCAGGACATAGGCATCGTAAAAGCTGGAAACCAGCAGAATTTCCCGTACCCTGAATCTCATCAGGTCCTGAAAGCGATTGAACTTGGGCTGGTACTCGATCAGTTCCGTATTTTCCTTCATCGCAGCCTCGAATGCAAACGGAAAAGTTGAATCAGTCCTTCGCGGCCGTCGGCTCTTTTCGAGGCTTCTCCTTGAGCTCCACCAGTACTCCGGAAAAACCGGTGGGGTGCACGAAGGCAATCCGGGAGTTTCCGGCCCCCCGGCGGGGCGTCTGGTTGATCATTTTAATCCCCTGATCCAGGAAACCTTTGATTGCGTTTTCCAGGTCATCCACCTCATAGGCGATGTGATGAAGTCCGCCGCCTCTCTTGCGGAGAAATTTGGCCACCGGGGATTCTTCCGATGTGGGTGCCGTTAACTCGATGTGGATATCGCCCACGGCAAAAAAAGCAACTTTTACCTGCTGTTCCTGAACAACTTCCGTTCCCAGGAACTTGAATCCAGGTATGTTCCGATAGCGCTCGATTTCACGATCGAGGTCCGCCACGGCAACGGCCAGATGGTCTATCTTTTTAATCATGATCTTATCTCCTTTTGATATCATTGGAACATTCCGGAAAAACCCATGAAAGCCAGGGAAATAATTCCGGCTGTGATTAATGCGATGGGCGCTCCATCCAGCGATTCCGGGAGGCCGTAAAGGGTAAAACGCTCCCGCATGGCGGCGAAAATAATAAGAGCCAGCCCGAAACCCAGGGCATTGGCAAATCCAAATACCACCGAGGTCAGCACCCCGTATTCCCGTTGGGTGGCCAGCACTGCCACTCCCAGGATGGCACAGTTGGTTGTGATCAGGGGCAGGTAAATTCCCAGGGCCTTGTACATGGGCGGACTGACCTTTTTGAGTACCAGTTCCACCATCTGTACCAGGGAGGCAATAACCAGGATAAAGCTCACCGTACGCAGAAATTCCACCTGGTGGGGAACCAGAACGAAAGCGTGGATCAGTGAAGTCACCAGGGTGGACAGGGTCATCACGAAGGTAACCGCCACCGACATCCCCATGGCGGTATTCAGCCGGGCGCTGACCCCGAGAAACGGACAAATCCCGAAAAAACGGTGCAGTACGATGTTGTTGACAAATATGGCGGTAAATATGATCACTATGTAATCCATGGTCAGTTGTCTGTTTCACTCCTCTCACGTTTCATTCTGTTGAAGATGGCCACCAGGTACCCCAACGCCACAAAAGCCCCCGGGGGGAGGATAAAAAATATGATGGTGCTGGCATCTTCGGCCACAAATTTCTGGTTGAAAATCGCGCCGTTCCCCAAAATTTCCCGAACCGATCCCAGTACAAAGAGAGCAATGGTAAATCCGGTTCCCATGACCAGGCCGTCCAGCATTGAGGGAAGGACTCCCCGCTTGGAAGCAAACACCTCCGCCCGGCCCAAAATGATGCAATTGACCACGATCAGGGGAATAAAAATTCCCAGGGCCTTGAACAGGTCGGGAAGGTAGGCTTCCATCAGCAGTTCCACCATGGTCACAAAACTGGCGATCACCACGATAAAAACGGGAATGCGCACTTTCTGGGGAATAACCGATTTGAGCATGGAAATCACCAGGTTGGAACAGATCAGTACCGCAGTAGTGGCAATTCCCATCCCCAGTCCGTTAAAGGCGCTGGTGGTCACTCCGAGGGTGGGGCACATGCCCAGCAAAAGTACGAAAACCGCGTTTTCCTGTATGATTCCCCTTTTGAATTCCCGCAGTATATTCACCTTTTCCTCCCCCGGGAAAGCACGCGATAGGCCCGATTGACCGCATCACAAAAGGCACGGGATGATATGGTGGCCGCGGTAATTCCGTCGATTTCCCGGCCGACGACCAATTCGAAGCCGGGAACCTGCTGCAGCGAAATGTTCCGGAACTGTTCGATAAACGAAGCCTGGCCGATCTTATTGCCCAGTCCCGGCGTTTCGGACTGTTCACAGACATAGATATCGATAATCCGCTGGTCCGGATCAAAACCCACCATCAATTCGATCCGCTCGTTGAACCCTTCATCCGAATAGGTCTTGATGGCCGTCCCGACAAGCTTGCCGTCCCTGCGGGCGGGAAAGCAGGACAATGCCTCCCCCTCTTCGTCGCTTACAGTATAGCGGTCGCGGGTGGGATCGTTGTCATAATTGGATGGCAGTACCTTCCGGATGGCCCGCTGGGTTTCAAGCTGAGAATTCAATCGGATCCGATCCTTGGTGGTGACGTAGGTCAGACCCAGCGCCAGGGCGGATAAAACCGCCACGATGGTTAAAACAAATACCATGGTGAAGAAATTCGAGGAAATCGGTCCTTTTTTTTCTTCAACCATAGCGGATCTCCTTTCCGAATTTCCTGACCGGTATCAATTTGTCGATCAGCGGAACGAAGGCGTTCATAATCAGTATGGAATAAGAAGCGCCCTCCGGATAAGCCCCAAACAGTCGGATCAGCCCGCATAAAAACCCGGCAGACAGGGCAAAGATGACCTGCCCCCTTCTACTTACAGGACTGGTGACCAGATCGGTGGCCATGAACCAGGCGGCCAGCATTACGCCCCCGGTAAGCAGGTGGAACAGGGGATCGGCATAACTACTGGGATTCACCAGGTGAAATATTCCGGTGAAAAGGGTGAAGGAAGCCAGGTACATCACCGGAATATGCCAGGTAATAATCTTTTTGCTCAGCAGGTAGAACCCTCCGATCAGGATGGCCAGAACAGAGGTCTCCCCCAGACAACCGCCCACATTTCCCAAAAAGAACTGAAGGTATTCCGGGACCTGGTCCACGCCCTGTTCCGCCAGTTTTCCCAGAGGGGTGGCCCCGGTAACCGCATCCGCGCCCGCCTGCCAAAGATTCTGCATGGGGATCGGCCAGGTGGTCATCTGGACCGGGAAACTGGCCAGCATGAAGGCCCGTCCCACCAGGGCGGGATTGAAGGGATTGCGCCCGAGTCCGCCGAACGAATGCTTGGTGATCCCGATTGCCACCACCGCTCCTACCAGCAGTTGCCAGAGGGGGATGGTGGCCGGGAGGTTGAAGGCCAGGAGCAAACCGGTAACCAGGGCGCTGCCGTCGGTAATGGTGACCCGGGTTTTCATCAGGTATTTCTGGATCAACGCCTCCAGACCCACGCAGAAAAGAACCGAGAAGAAGGTCACCCGGACCGCATGAATCCCGAAATAATAAACGGCGCCGGCCAGGGCCGGCAACAGGGCCACCACCACTCCCAGCATTATTCGGGGAGTACTCTGCGGATCCCGGATATGGGGAGGAAAGGTAATTAACAAGGAAGATCGGGTGGTCATTTTTCCCTTCTTTTTTTCATGATTTCCAGCACCCGGTTCTTTCCGTATTTGATATATTCCACCAGCGGGATACCGGAAGGGCAACCGTAAGCGCAGCTCCCGCACTCTATACAGTCCATAACCCGTTCCTGTTCGGCCCGCTGAAAATTCTTCATCCGGCAGAGTTTCTCCAGCAGGTAGGGACGCAGTCCCATGGGACAGACCGCGATGCACCGTCCGCACCGGATGCAGTTAAGGGATGGCCCGGAAGAACATTCGCGCCGGTTCTGAAAAAGGATACCGGAAGTCCCCTTGCTTACCGGCATGCCCAGGTCCAGGATCGCTTTGCCGGTCATCGGCCCTCCCATAATCACTTTTTCCGTATCGGGAGGCATCTGGTCCCCCGCCAGGTTCAGCATCTCTCGAACAGAGGTTCCCACCCGTACCCGGTAATTTCCCGGATTTTTCAGACCGCTGCCGGCCAGGGTCACGACCCGGTCAACCAGGGGACGATGATGTACCACTGCCTGATAGATTGCATAAGCGGTGCCGATATTGTTAACGATACAGCCCACATCCATGGGCAATCCCCCTCCCGGTATTTCCCGGTTGAGGAGGGCCTTGATCAGCTGTTTCTCGGCGCCCTGGGGATATTTGACCCGCAGGGAGCGAATCTCGGTTCCCGGGTAAAATTTTGCTTTTTCCGCCAGCAGATCGATGGCATCGGGCTTGTTGGCTTCGATTCCGACCAAGGCGTAACTGATCCGCCCGGCCTTTTTCATCACCTCGATACCCTGCATGATCTGGTCCGGTTTTTCCAGCATGAGGCGATGATCGGCGGTCAGGTAGGGCTCGCATTCCACCCCGTTGACAATCAGGGTATCCGCCTTTTTATTCTCCGGCAGCATGTATTTGATGTGGGATGGAAAGGCGGCCCCTCCCATGCCCACCACCCCCAGGCTTTCTATCGTCTTGATAATCTTATCCGGCGTAAAGGAGATCTTTCGGGTGGGGGTATCATCCAGATCCACGGAGTCTTCCCAATCATCACCCTGGGTTTCAATGACCACCGCCGTCCGCCGGTATCCTGAAATGTCGATCCGGGGCTCAATCTTGATCACCTTTCCGGAAACGGGAGAATGAATATTGGCGGAGATAAATCCCCGGGAGCGGCCAATCAGAGTACCCACCCGGACCTGATCTCCCTTCTGTACCAGGGGTTGTGCCGGTGCTCCCAGATGTTGATTCATAAATACCACCGCTTCGGCGGGCGGATCCAGGGCAATGATGGGCCGGTCCGCGGTATACTTTCGTTGCGGCGGATGAACCCCGCCCAGAGGGAAGGTGTCCCTTCTCACTGTTTCCCCCCGTCTTTCAGAGCCGGCTCCCCGAGTTCTTCGAAAAGAGAAAAATTGGCGAGTATCGCCCCCGTGGGACACTCCCCCACACACGTCCCGCATCGGGTGCATCTTTCCTGATCGATCACCGCCACGTTGTTCTGAATAGACACCGCCTGGGCGATCTGGTCACATATTTTGACACACTTGTTACAGGCGATACAGGCCGCTTTGCAGTTTTTGATGGCGATGGCTCCCTTCTCCCGGTTTTGACAGGCGACCCACACCCGTTGGTTTTGTCCGCCCCGGGGCAGGATGACGATCAGGTTTCGCGGGCATGCCTTCACACAGGCTCCGCAGGATACGCAGTGATCCTCCAGGATCACCGGCAAACCGGTTTTTGGGTCGATCTTGATGGCATCAAAGTCGCAGGCCTGCACGCAATCACCATAGCCCAGACAACCGTAAGCACATCCGGCCGGTCCCAGGAAAAGTTCATGGCTGATGAAACACTTCTCCGGCCCCCGGTAGCGGTACTTAACCGGCGCCTTGTCCATTCCTCCGTTGCATAACAGGACCGCGGTGGTGGGCATCTGCCGTTGCGCCTGGTATCCCAGCTTCCGGGCGATTTTCCCCATCACCTCGTTGCCCCCGGGAGGACAAAAAAAGCCGGTGATATCTCCATCATCCGCTGCGGTAATGATCGCCTCGGCACATCCCCGGCAACCGGGATATCCGCAGGCACCGCAGTTGATTCCGGGGAGCAGGTTTTCAATCTCGTCCACCCGGGCATCCTCGACCACATGAAAAGTTCGCGAAATTACATAAAGGGCGATGCCGGCGACCGCTGCGGTAATTCCCAGAGCCAGCACCGAAATCAGCACCACCGGGTTCAAGAAGCCCCCCCCCTTTCCATCCGGGCCAATGAAAACCCGAATTCCCGGGTGATTTTATGCTGGACAAAGGACAGCGCAATGTAATACGGAAACAGCGAAAGCAGAGAGATGATCCCGGCATATTTCTCCTCCATCCCCATCAGGATGCAGAAAATCAAACTCCCCATCACCAGCAGGAGGGGATATAAGAAGGCATAACGGGTGCTGATTTTTCCCATCCCTTCTTCCATCTGCACCCATACCGGTTCCCCCTCCCGGAACTGTTCACGACCGGTCCGGCAAACGATCACCGGCCGGGACATCTTCGGGACAAAACACCTTCCGGCGGCCCGGCAGGCAGAACAGGCCGGCTGGGAGCGTATCCGCACCTGCACGGTATCGGATGAGACTGAAATGACCTCGCCCTCATGACGAATCAGGGAGTCTGGGGTCACCGCAACCCCCGCACCGGTATTCTGATCAATGGCCGAGGATTGAGATCAACCGGACCCCTTGTTCTCCTGCTCTTCTTCCTCATTGTATCCCACCAGTTCATCCTTGTCTTCGATAAAAACCCTCCCACCGGCATCCTTCTCATAGGAAAGACAGCACATCAACCGGCCGCACAGACCGGATATCTTGATGGGATTCACGTTCAGATTCTGCCGCTTGGCCATCTGCAGGGTGATCGGTTCGAGGTTGTTGAGGAATTTCTTACAGCACAATTCCCGTCCGCATATTCCAATCCCCCCGATCATCTTGGCTTCATCACGAATCCCGATCTGTCGCATCTCAATGCGCATTTTGTATTTTTTGGCCAGTTCCATCACCAGGTCCCTAAAATCGATCCTTCCCTCGGAGGTAAAGTAAAAAATGGCTTTTCGCTCCGAGGTGAAATAGCGCACCCGGATCAGCTTGATGGGTATTTCCTTTTCCTTGACGATTTTCAGGCAGAACCGCATGGCCTCTTTTTCATCCCGCATCTTTTTCTCGAAATTCTCCCGGTCCTCGTCAGTGGCTTTTCGCAGTATTTTGGGGATCATGGATATGTTCTTTATCTGGTTGAACGACTTTCCAAAAACCTTCACCACCCGTCCCATTTCTTCCCCAATCAGGGACTTGACGATGACCTGGTCATTCTTCTTGATATCGTCTTCATCGGTGGTAAAATGCAGCAGGTCATGACGTCGCTCTATCTCCACTGTCACCACATTTCTCAATGCCCGACTCCTTTGTCAAAACCGGAAAAATTCTGAAAAAACTCATCGATCAGGGTTTTGATATTCAAGTTGGCCCTTATATCACGCATGAAAGTTTCCATTCTTTCGATCAGTCCCAATATCTGTCCGGATTCTGCCCGCTCAGATAAAGATTTAATCCGGTCATATCGATCAAAATTGATCAGGTTTTCCCGGTTATCATCAATTTTGATGATTATTATATCCCTTAGCAGCAATGAAATCAAGTTGGCCAATGGTTCGATCCATTGCAGAAAATGCTGCCGGTTGCGACTCATCCGGTGCAAATCCAGAAGCACCTTGTCTTCCTCGGAGCGGATCATCATCGCATCCAGTATTTCCAGGGCCCGGTCCCGTTGGGTGAGTAAAGCAGCCGCCTCCTTCCGGAATACGTCGATCTGCTCGGAGACGCTCATATTGGCCATGATCCGGGCCTCCTCTTCCTTCATCCCGCGGGAAACCAGGTGATCCCGCAACGCACGGCTGGAGACCGGGGAAAATTTAATAATTTGACAACGAGACCGGATGGTGGGCAGCAGCCCGGCCAGGTTATGGGTGATGAGAATGATGACGGAGGTTTCCGCCGGCTCTTCCAGTACCTTTAAAAAAGCGTTGGCCGCGCTGGCCCTCATTTGATGGGCCTCGGAAAGGAGGTAAATCTTTCGATCGGATTTCATGGGCCGATGCCTGTTATCGCCGATCAGCGCGGTGATCTGCTCCTTTCGGTAATAGGATCCATCGGGACTCACCCGGTTCAGATCCGGGAAGATCCCTTTGTTGATTTCCCGACAATTCTCGCAGCTGTCGCAATAATTGTCGGTCAATTCCATGCAACTCAGGGCTTTGGCAAAAGCCAGGGCGAAGGATTCCACCCGGGCGGAAGGAGGGCCGTAGAATATCATGCTGCGGGGAATTTTCTGCTGATTCAGATACCTCCGCAAAAGATTCACCGCCGGTTGGTTGCCCAGGAGGGCCTCAAATCCCATTCAACACCTCAGCCAGATAGCGACCGGTTAACGATCGCTTACATTTTACTACATCCCGGGGATTCCCTTCAAACAGAACCCGCCCGCCCCGGGACCCGGCTCCCGGTCCCAGGTCAATCAGGTGATCCGCCTCCAGAATGACGTCCGGGTGATGCTCAATGACCACCAGGGTATCCCCTTTCTGGATCAGCCCCTTAAAAACCGCCATCAAATCCCGAATATCCGACGGGTGCAATCCGGTTGTGGGTTCATCGAATATGAATATCGTTGGCCCGCGACCGCTCTTAAGCAGTTCCCTGCAGAGCATGACCCGCTGCCCCTCCCCTCCGGAAAGGCTGTTCATCTGCTGGCCGGCCTTCAGATACCCCAGTCCCATTTCCAGAATCCGGTGAATCCGCCCGGACAGGACCGGGATGTTTTTGAACAACCGGCCCAGCTGCTGGAATTCCATATCCAGGATTCGGGCGATGGAATGTCCGTGGTACCGGACCTGCAAAGTCTGCGGGTTGTACCGTTTGCCCCGACATTCGGGGCAGACACCCCGAAACCGGACCATGTTCTGCATCCGGTGAACCAGATATCCCCTCCCCCGGCAACCCGGGCATCTGCCCCCCGGGCGACCAAGGCTGAACCGCTCCTTCCCGTAGCCCCTTACCCGTGATTCCTTCAACCGGGAGAACAATTCCCGTAAAAATCCCATCAGTCCGAAAAAGGAAATGACCAGCGATTCTCCCCCCGGTTTTGCCGCTGCCTGTCGCACCAATCGGACCTGACCGATTCCCTCCAGCCCCTGCACATTCCCCGTCGACTGTCCCGTATCCAGGGCCTGTTTGACCCGGGGATAAAACAGGTCGGTCACCAGGGTGCTTTTTCCGGATCCGGAAATCCCGGTGACCACATTCAGCGCGGTCTTTCGCAGCGACAGCGTCAGATTCCTCACATTGCGCAGGCTGAGGTTTTCCATCCGGATCCATTCATCACCCGCGATCGTATCCGTCTTAAATGAATTCGGTGGGGTCGTCGAAGAAAGCAGGCTCCTGATCACCGGATTCGGGTCCCGTCTCACTTTCTTCACGAAATCCTGGATCATCACCCGGCCCCCATTGTGGCCCGGGCCCGGACCGAGGAAAACCAGGAAATCCGCCGCCTCCAGTATGGCGCGATCATGTTCAATCACCACCACCGTGTTGCTGGATCGGCAAAACCGGCGCAATACCCTTGCCAGGTCCATCTGCTCGCTGGGATGCAACCCCACGGTGGGTTCATCAAGGAGCAACAGGAGATGATTCAATTCCCCCCCCATCTGTCCAACCAGCCGTGCCCGTTGCAGCTCTCCCGTCGAAAGGCTGCCGGCCCTGCGATCCAGTCCCAGATATTCGAGGTGGAGGTCCCTGAAAAATATCATTTTTTTCCGAATTCTTGCCAGCAGGATTTTGGCGATCTCCCGCTCCTTCGCCTTTCCCCGGGGAGGTCTCAGGCGGCTGAAAAATACCCGCAAATCCCCGATCCGGTCCTGCATCAGGTCGGCCCAGGTGCGATTGCCCAGGGTAAAGGAAAAAACCTGCCGCTTCAATCCGGTATGGCGGCATTTCAAACATGGACCGTCTTTTTTTCGGCCCGTTCCCCGGCAATCGGGACAGGCAGAATCCGGTTCGGCAGGATTCAGGGACTCCGGGCGCAGGGGGGCAAGGGAGAGGTCGCATCGTGGACAGTACAGGTGCCGGGTAAACAGCCGGCCACCTCCGGGAACCTCGATGAAAATCCGGCCGTTGGCCTCATGATCGGCCAGCTGCAGGCTTTCGAGCAGCTGGGACCGCTGTTCACCGCCTGCCCGGATCACATCGATTTTCAGCAGGAAACGATCCCCCTCCGGTAGAGTCGGGGGAAATGGCTGGTCGAGATCATAAGTCTGACCCTGCACCCTGACCTTTAAAAACCCCCTCCTTCCCAGTCCCCGAAGAACCGGACGTAGATCTCCCGGTCGGTCTTGCCGGATCTCGCCGTAAACCGTTACCTTCTGGTCCCGATACCGCCGGTAAATGAGTTGGAGTATTCCCGCAGGGGAATGGCTGCGCAGTACCCGGCCGCACCGGGGACAGATGGGCTTCGCCAATTTCGCCATCAGGGTGCGTAGATCCGCGTCCAGGCCGCTGATCACCGCCAGGGAAAGATCGGATTTGACCCGGGAAAATCGCTGATGCACCGCCACTGAAGGCGACAGGTTGCGGATATCGCGCACCTGCCCGGATTCCATCCTCCGGATGGGGCCCTGCCGGCCAAAGGTTAACATGCCCAGGTAAGCCCGCTGGGCCTCCCGGTGGAGGGTGTCGATTACCAGGCTGGATTTTCCACTTCCGGAAACCCCGGTCACCACCGTAAGGGCGTTTTTGGGGATATCCACGTCGACGTTTTTCAGGTTATGACGACTGGCTCCCCGGATTTGCAGACGGGTCATGTCATTCTGGCCGATTCAAAAGGCCTTTGTGAGGTCTCCTTTGGCCTTCAGGCGGAAAGGACCGGGTTACAACAATCCCCGTTTTTTCAAGAGCGGCCGGATGGTCGGTTCCTTTCCCCTGAATTTTATATAGAGCGCCATCGGGTCTTCACTGTCCCCGGCGGCATATATGTATTCCCTGAGAGCCTGTGCGGTTTTCTGATCAAACAACCCGTTCTCTTCGAAGGCCTGGAATGCATCGCAATCCAGCACCTCGGACCAGAGGTAACTGTAATAGCCGGCCGAATATCCCCCGGTAATATGGGAAAAATAGGGGCTTCGGTAACGGACCACAATTTCCGGTATCAGTCCGATCTGTTTCATGGCCCGGGTCTCGAATGCATTGATATCCAGATCCTGTTGCCGGTCAAGCGTATGATAGGCCAAATCCAGGTAGACGGCGGACATGTATTCCACCGTAATGAATCCCTGGTTGAAATGGCTGGCCTGCTCGATCTTGTTCACCATTTCCTGGGGAATGGGATTCCGGGTCTGGTAATTCCGGGCGTACATTTTCAGGACCTCCGGGTGCATGGCCCAGTGCTCCATCATCTGGGAGGGCAGTTCCACGAAATCAGTGGCCACCGAGGTGCCGGCCAGGGTTTTGTAGCGGCAGTTGGACAAAAGGCCGTGCAGGGCATGACCCAGTTCGTGAAAGAGGGTCAGGGTTTGATCGATATCCAGCAGGCAGGGTACATCCCCGCTGCTTTTGGCAAAATTGTAATTCACCGTTACCACCGGGGAAATCCTTTCGCCGTCCTTCATCGACTGCTGTCGAAAACTGCTCATCCAGGCCCCGCCACCCTTTGTGGGCCGGGCGAAGGGATCAAAGTACAGGATCCCGAGATGAGAACCGTCCCGGTCCAGTACCTCAAAAACCTGCACATCCGAATGGTAGACCGGGAGCTCAGGTCGTTTTTCAAAAGCCAACCCCCACAGCCGGTTGACCACGGTAAAGGCTCCGTCCCGCACATTTTCCAGGGTGAAATAAGGCTTGATCTCCGTATCGTCCAGGTCATACCGGGCTTTCCGGAGTTTCTCGGTGTAATACCACCAGTCCCAGGGCTGCAATTTGGCATCGGGATCATCCTTCCGCAGCATTTGCTCCAGGGTATCCCGCTCCTTTTGGGCGGTTGTCAGGGCCGGCTCCCAGACCTGGTCCAGTAATTCGTAAACCCTCCCCGGGGTCTTGGCCATGTTTTCCTCCAGAACATAATGGGCATGGGTGGGATACCCCAGCAGGTTGGCTCTTTCCACCCGCAGATTGACGATTTTCTCCAGGATATCCTTGTTGTCCAACTCATCGCCGTGGTTGCAACGGGTCTGGTGTGCGGTCAGAAGTTTCCGCCTCAGTTCACGGTTATCCGCAAAAGTGACAAATGGTATCATGTTGGATTTACTGGTGGTAAAGATCCACTTTTCCTTCAACCCTTCGGCTTCAGCCCGTTCCCGGGCCCCGGCGATCACCTCGGCAGGCAATCCCCCCAGATCGTCTTCCTTTTCGATCACCAGCTGGTACCGGTTGGTGGCCTCCAGCACATGATCGTCAAACTCAGTGGAAAGTCTGGCCAGTTCTTCGTTAATCTCCCGGTAGCGTTCCCTCTGTTTCCCCTCCAGGTTGGCGCCTCCCCTTACAAAGTCCTGGTATACCTTTTCCAGCAGGCGCTGGGATTCCCGGTCCAGTTTCAACTGCTCCATCTGGGCATGGACGGTCTTGACCCGCTGAAAGAGGGGCATGTTCAAAGAGATCCCGGTGTAGTGGTTGGCCAGCATGGAGGAGACTTTGGTGCCCATCTCCTGCAAGGCATCGTTGGTATGGGAAGATCGCAGGTTGTAGTACACGCTGCTCACGCGATCCAGGAGTTCTCCGCTGGAATCCAGGGCCTGCAGGGTGTTGGCAAAGGTGGGGGAATCCGGATTGTTTACGATCTTCTGTATCTCTTCCCGGTGAATGCCAATGGCGGCCTGGAAAGCGGGCAGAAAATGATCATTCTGGACCTGCTCAAATGGGGGTACCCCGAAGGGGGTATCAAAAGCCTGCAGCAGGGGGTTGGCGTTATCGGGAAGGGAGGATTTTTCCCCCTCACCGCCGCATCCCAACCAGCTGAGGACCCCACATAAAACGAAGATTGAAATCAGTAGATTTGCGGTTTTCATAATGTGGCCAGTATACTCCTTATCCGATCAAAATTCAATGCAGGAAAGCGCGGTTTTTCATTTGGTGGCCCGATGGAGAGGAAGATATGCAAATATCGAGGAATGCCGGCAAAACCCTGACACAGACAGGGGTTAGAATTCCACCCCGAAACGGTTTTTCAGGGAGAGCACCACGATGAAAATGAACAGGATATAATAGACCAGCCAGTGGGTGTTCAGGAACAGAAACCGGACGGTGTCGGGGGGATACCGGAGAGAGATCTCCTCCACCGCGTTACCCGATGCCATCAACGGTTCCACCGGGTGGATGAATGAAATCAGGAGCCGGGGAAATCCACTGAGCCCGGCAGAGGAAAAGCGCCGGTTGGAGAGAGGACGGCCCTCGTCCGGTCCCACCACGATGCTTTTGGTCAACCGGTCTCCTTCGATCTGAAAGACCAGCTCCCCCGGTCCTTCTTCACGGGCCTCCATTTTCCAGTTCACCTCCCGGACCTCCCGTCCCCGGTCGTCGATGGAATCGATGTACACCGGCGGAATCAACGGAGCCGCCTGCTTGGAAGTCAGCTGCTGTATTTCAATCTCCTGGGGAGGGCGATTCAACTGGGCGGTCAGAATAAACTGCTCACCCGGTTGGAAGGGCCGCATTCCGAATCGCACATCCAGTTGTACCGAGAGTAAAAAGAGAATCGGCAGAAAAACCAGAACCGGGGCAAAATTCAGAATGAAATATTTACCGGTGTAATAGATGCTCTTAAAGAAGGACTGCAGAATCACCCGCCAGAAATCCTTGTAAATCCGAATGGCAAAGATGTTGGCCCGTATCCGGTCCTTGGCCTTCTTCTTTTTTTCCGCCGAGGAGAGTTTCTTAAAAAAAAAGAGGATGATAAAAGAGGAGACCACGCTGACTATCAAAATCTGGGCCCAGGATCCGATCAGGCCGAAGGGATATAGGATGATATCGAATACCCGGGTCAGGTGGTGATTAAACGCCTGTATCATCTATGAAATATAGCCCAGGCCATCCAGCTTGTCGGCCTGTTCTTCCTTGTTTTCATCGGATTTGATCTTGTCGTATTCCCCGGCGATCAGATTCTCCACCAGCTCTTCCAGGGAAGAATACCCGTGAAAGGCAATGATATCATCGGCCTTCTGGGCGGCTTCATTGCTGAGTTTCACCTTTTTTGCCATTTTATTGTTCTCCTATATGATGCTTTTGCCTTTGAACTTGACATCCTCCATGCCATACATTTTCAGTATGGTGGGGGCCAGGTCCCATATGTGAATCAGGCGGTCGGTACGGTACTTGAAACTGGTCAGCAGCATGGCCGGCACCTGGTGCGGATCGATGAGATGGTCGCCGGACCAGCGGTCGGTATTGTCCGTGAACACCTCCCGTCCCACGTTGCCCAGGGCGGAACCGGAATCGAATTCGTATCCCCTCTTGTATCCGACGAAGATATCCGGTCCCAGCGCCAGCTGGGCACTGGAATAGATGTCTTCGGCAAAATAAACGTCCCGGATGGGTTTTTCCCCGTTCTTGGGATCCTTGAGAGACATAAGCAATGTGCGGATTTCCTCCATCACCTTTCGTTTCCGGTCAGGGGGCACGATCCCTTCGGGTTCGCGATTCCAGACATTCAGGTAGATTCCGTTCAGACCCATGGCAAATGCCCGGGTCCTGGAGTAATTGGCCGCCGTGGTAACGGCGAAATCGGTATCATAGGGTTCCCGGTCGAAGGCCAGAAATCCCTCCCGGTACAGCAGGGTGTTGATGTCGATTTTCCGGTGCAGCGGTGCAAACCCGTGATCGGAAAGGATAATCAGCGGCATATCCCGCGGGATTTCCCTGAGGGTTTCCCCCACCAGCTGATCGTATTCCCGGTACATCTTCTCAATCTGGTCTCCGTATTTCCGGCTTTCCTCCGGATTGTAACCGGGGTGTTGTGGGTCCCGAAGGTTGTAGTATATGTGGGAACCCTGATCGATGGACGAAAAATACTGATAGTGAAACGCCCGCTTCTGTTCCAGGAAGTGACCCAGTTCATAGCGGTACATGGCTTTGCTTTCCCGGAACATGTTATCGTTCTGCTCGATATAATGTTCCAGATCGAGGGTATTGGTCTTGATTCCATTGAAATCGGCGGGCAATCCCAAAGTATGAAACCGTCCCACCTTCCCGGCCAGCTCACGACTGTAATCCTCCGGACTGGCCACCGGCTGGGCGGGATCGGTGGGATCGATGGATAAGGGATAAATATAGAGGCGGACTTTCTGATCATCCAGATCCAGCAGGGTGAACCGGACCATTCCCCGGATGCTGGACAGGTTGGGTATCAGTCGAAACTTCAGGGAAATCCACCGGCTGGTGTCTCCCCTTTTCAGCAAAATCTTCTGGCCCTGTATATCGATCCGGATGGTCCGGTGGCGTCGGTCCACGTAAGCGGTGAAGGGGATATTAACCGCTTCGGGATCCCGGACCAGGGTGTTTTCCGGTCCGAACACTTCTCCGGAAAAGGTGTGATACTCGTCCATGTAAATGGGGGCATAATAGCCCTTTCCGGCGCTCTCATTGTTCAGCTCCCATTCATCGGTGGTATAGATGGTGAATTTTCCCTGGCTGCCGTATAGGTCTGGGGTTCCCAGACCGGAAATGGCCCGGCCGTACTTCATTTCAGAGGGTGGATAATTGGCCGGCATCTTGATGATACTCGAGAACACCCCTCGATCCTGCAGCGTATCCCAGAAAGGGGACACCTTGCGGTTCAGGCGGATATCTCCTGAATCCAGGGGGATGCGCCATTTGCCCAGCTTGACGATCTTTTCCGGATCGGAGGTGCTGGTAATGGGTTGGTCCGGCTGATAGGTACCGGGTTTTTTGTTAACGAAACCGAAGATGCCATGCTCCCCGGGGTCGGTTCCAGTGGAAAAACTGGACCATGCGCAGGGGCTCTCCGGCGGCCAGGTGGAAAGCATTCCGTTCAGCCGTCCGCTGTTGGCCAGTTTGCGCATTGCCGGCAGTTCTCCCCGCTTGAGCATCGTATTGACGATATGGGGATCCATCCCGTCAAAGCCCAGCACCAGCATTTTTTCTGTCCCGGTCCTTGCCTGGCCGAAATTCATGAAAGGGGCGGCGGCCATCAGCAAGCCGGTATTTTTAATAAAATCTCGTCGTTTCATTTGGACCCTCCCGATGGTTTCCCCATCAGATTTCTTCCTTCTATAAAAGACGGCGGGGTGATGCCGAAAGCCGACAACACCGTGGGAGAGATGTCCTGCAAAGCGGGATCCTTGATATTCACCGGGTGGTTGGAAAAGAAAATTCCTTTGACCGCCTGGTTGTGGAAACAGTGATCCCCGCTCCAGAGTCTTTTGCTGTCCTTGTGGACCTGGTCTCCCACATAATTCACCGCGGATTCCCAGGATACCCGGTACCCCACGTTATATCCCAGGACGATATCGGGGGCGTTTTTCACATAGGCACCCCGGTATACTTCCTCCCGAAGGTACACTTTTCCAAAAACCTTCCCGGAAGTTTCAGGATCGGTAACCTGCAGCAGTTTTTCCTTGACCTCCCTTTTAAGGGCCTCCGCTTCTTTGCCCGGAGTTACGGTCCCATATTTTTCTCTGCCTTTCAGGTTGATGTAAATACCATTCAATCCCTGGCCATAGACCCGGGTTTTCCCCCAGTCGACATCCGCGTAAAACTTTCCGCTTTTCTTCTTTCCCTTCTGCAGAACCAGGTACCCCTCCCGTTTCAGCCAAGAGTTGACGTCAAATTCCCGGATGACCGAGTTGAAACCGTGATCGGACACTATGATCAGCAATTCATCGGGTTTTACCTTCTTCATGATACGGCCCGTCAGCCGGTCCATCGCCCGGTACACATCGTAAATGGACTGGGTAACCCGGGGCTGCTGCGACGGCTTGCGTGCCTTGGAACCGGATCCTTTCAGGTACCGCCAGAAAACATGCTGAATGCGATCCGTGGCCTCGAAGACCGCGACCATCAAGCCGGTCCGGTATTTCTTCAGGCTGTCAAAGAAAGTACGCTCCCGTTCTTCCTGAAACTGGTACACCTGGTCGATGAACGCATCCTCTGGAATCACCCCTTCTTCCACCGCCCAGGTATCCTCGGCCATGCCCAGGGTGGCATAGGGACCGAAAAGCCGGGAAAGGTACACTGAAAATATCTTGGGGTAACAGATGGGCATGGACGGATTCCGGGGGTCGATATTGATGGGAGAGAGGTACATTTCCAGAGGATCGAGGTTCTTCACGTACCACTGAACCAGGCCCTTTATTTTAATCCACCCGGCCTTGAAGTCAATGCCCTGCCAGGGAGAAAAGGTATTTTTCTTTAACCGGAGCGGGTCTTTGCCCAGACGGATCTCGACCGATTCCTGCTCGGGGAGAACCCGAACGGTGAAGGGTGTCGAAAGTTTCCTGCGCTCGGTCAGGAAAGGGTGTTCGGGACCCGTCACCTTCCCGGCAAAGGATCCGTCGTTCTGGGGACTGAGCAGTTCCGGGACCACGTCCGATACCCCGGAAGCCTCCACCTTGCGGCTGGAGAAGAAGGTGGAACTCCCCTGGGAACCCCGCAGATCCGGGGTGCCCAGGCCGGACAGCATCACCCCGTAGATTTTCTCCGGGGGGAAGGTGTAGGGAACCCTCAAAACGGAAGAAAAAAGCCCCTTCTTACCTGCCAGTTCCCAGAAGGTCTTGCTCTTGCGCTTGAGTTCAATCCTGGGTTTGGAAAGGGGGATCACGTATTTGCCTATCTTCAGGGTTCGCTTGGGAGGAAGAATCTCAGAACAGGAGAGTTCCGGCATGTAATTACGACGGTTGGTGGCCAGAAAATCGAAGATGTTGTGTTTACCGGGGTTGACCCCGGTAGCAAAACTGGACCAGGCCACCGGTGATACCGGCGGTTCGGTGCTGAGCAGCGGGGCAAAAGTGCCGGTCCGGGCCAGGCGGTTGAAATGGGGGAAATCCTCTGTGTTTTGCATAAACTCCCGCAACAGGTTGTAATCCATGCCGTCGTATCCCACCACGTTCACTTTGCGGAATCTTGCCTTCCTCAGTACCCGAATTCTCTTGAGGAATTTGACGAAGGTCCGGAAGGGAAAGGTGAGAAAATTGAAAAGGGCCACAAAAAAGGCCATGAATATAAAAAGAAAGGAACCGGCAAAGGCGAATCCGGCCCCGGGGCCGACATAGGATTCCAGGACGGCGCCAACCAGAAAAAACAAAAAAACGAAATATTTTATCTTCGATGCGATTGGGATTTTCATTAGGGTATTTTATCACACAAGACTGGGTTTCACCAAAAAAATTTTTGATTTAATTTTAATTTGAATTCCTCGCCCGCTGGTGTTATATTGGCCCCAGATCTTCAATGGAGAATGACCATGTCACCAATCCAAGAAACCGGCCGGGCCATGACAATCCGTCTGGAAGACGAACTGCCCCCGGCCCCCCAATTCCAGGAGGGAATCCGTCGAGCCCCCAAACGGGAATACACCCTGACTCCCGCTGAAACCCGGCTGGCCGTTAAAAATGCCCTGCGGTATATTCCCACGCAGCATCATCCGAAGATGGCCAGGGAATTTCACCGGGAACTCACCACCCGCGGACGGATCTATGGATACCGGTACCGTCCGGCCGGTCCCATCCGGGGTCTGCCCGTTGAGAATTACCGGGGAAAATGTCTTGAGGGGAAAGCCTTCCAGGTGATGATCGACAACAACCTCGATTTCGATGTTGCCCTCTATCCCTACGAGCTGGTGACCTACGGGGAAACCGGCCAGGTCTGTCAGAACTGGATGCAATACCGTTTGATCAAAAAGTACCTGCAAGTCCTGGATAACCACCACACGCTGGTGGTCCAATCCGGTCACCCGCTGGGGCTTTTCCATTCCCCTCCCCATGCACCCCGGGTGATCCTGACCAATGCCCTGATGGTGGGAATGTTTGACGACCAGCAGAACTGGAGCCGTGCCATGCAGCTGGGAGTGGCCAATTACGGACAGATGACCGCCGGCGGATGGATGTACATCGGCCCCCAGGGAATCGTCCACGGTACCTTCAATACCCTGCTCAATGCCGGCCGTCTGAAACTGGGAATAAAAGAAGACCTGTCCGGGAAACTCTTCGTTTCTTCCGGGCTGGGGGGAATGAGCGGGGCGCAGGCCAAATCCATCGAAATCGCCCGGGGGGTGGGCATTATCGCGGAAGTGGACGAATCCCGGGTTCAAACCCGGATTGACCAGGGATGGGCCTCAGAGCGGGCCCTGTCGCCCCGGGAAGCCTTCGAAAAGGCCCGTGGTTTTCTGGACCGCCGGCAGTCCCGGTCCATCGCTTTTCAAGGCAATATCGTGGACCTTCTGCAATATGCCGTCGATCACCATGAATCCATCGACCTGCTGTCCGACCAGACCTCCTGCCACGCGCCCTACGATGGCGGGTATTGTCCCCAGGGAATCGACTTTGAAGAACGCACCCGCATGCTGGAAAGCGACCAGGAAAAATTCAAGAATCTGGTGGACGGGTCTTTGCGAAAGCATTTCAGGCTGATCCTGGAGCTGACCCGGCGGGGTTGTTACTTTTTTGATTACGGGAATTCATTCATGAAGGCGGTGCTGGATGCCGGGGAAAAAAAGATCGCCAGGAACCAGCGGGACGAGCGGGAAGGCTTCATCTTTCCCTCGTATGTGGAAGATATTATGGGTCCCCTGCTGTTTGATTACGGCTACGGTCCTTTCCGCTGGGTCTGCCTCAGCGGAAAACCCGGCGATCTGAAGAAAACCGATCAGGCCGCCGCCGCCTGCATCGATCCCAACCGCCGTTATCAGGATCGCGACAATTACCTCTGGGTCCGGGATGCGGGCAAAAACCGGCTGGTAGTGGGAACCCAGGCCCGGATACTTTACCAGGACGCCGGGGGAAGGCGGGACATTGCCCTTAAATTCAACGATATGGTTCGCCGGGGAGAGGTGGGTCCCATCATGCTGGGGCGGGATCATCACGATACCGGCGGCACCGATTCCCCTTTCCGTGAAACCGCCAACATCAAAGACGGATCCAACATCATGGCCGACATGGCCACCCACTGCTTCGCAGGAAACGCCGCCCGGGGAATGAGCCTGGTGACCCTTCACAACGGCGGCGGAGTGGGGATCGGCAAAGCCATTAACGGAGGTTTCGGACTGGTGCTGGACGGATCCGACCGGGTGGACGATATCATCCGGACAGCCATTGCCTGGGATGTCCTGGGCGGTGTGGCCCGCCGGGCCTGGGCCCAAAACCCCCATGCCATCCAAACCGCGATGACTGAGAACCGGCAGTCCCCTGACCTCAACCATATCACCCTGCCCTTTTCGGCCGACGACAAGCTCCTCGATGACCTGGTGGGTGAAGGAGGCAGGTCGGAATAACCGAAGGGCTTCGGCAGGCTGTTCAGCTGTTGCCTTCAATCCAGCGCCGGGCGTCTTCCATTTTGCGAAACACTTCCACCCGGGTTTTCTGCTGTGATATTTCGGCGTATACCTGGTACATTCGGGCCATACCGAAGAGAAAATCCCGCGAGGCGACAATCGCGGTCTTGGCCTTCATCCTTGAATGGGCGATCTTTTTGACACTTTCCGCCAGCCTTCGGATCTCACCTGCCGTGATAGCAGTGACCCGGGTATCGGTAAAATCCCATATGATGTTCTCAGTGGGAATGCCCTGGTACAAATTTTCGATGGTCTTGATGATTTCGGCCATCTGCACCTTTCCGGAACACACGATCAGGGTCAGACTCTCCGATTGACTGTGATGGATACTGATCATCTCCCGCTTCCGGCTCCGGCTGACCTGACTTTCCTCCCGTCAGGTGGCAGCGAAACCCATTTTAGAGATTATCGGTTGAATTGTCAAATCCCCCTTGGCAATTTTCCTCCATTTTTCACCCCCGGAAATTGCACCGGATTTAAGGATCCGTCATAATGAGGGCGTTATGACCAAAACCAGCCATCGGGTTCGGGTGAGACCGGTCCGCCCGGCAGATATTCTTCAACTGGCGTCCATAGAGGCCGGTCCGGACAATCCCGGAAACTGGAACGAGAAGGACTTCAGGGCGGAATTTTGCCGGCCATCTTCACTGTTTCTGGTGGCCGAAATCAGCCATGGTCAATCTCCGGTGATCGCGGGATTCCTGGCCGCCCGCCGGGTCGAGAGGGATTGGGAGATCCTCAACCTGGGAACCCATTCGGGTTACCGGCGCCGTGGAATCGCCTCGACGCTCCTTGCCCGTTTTCTGAAACAGGTCTCAGCGGCAACACCGCTCAGGGTCTGGCTGGAGGTCCGCCGCTCCAACCACCCGGCCCGGGCCTTTTATGAAAAAACGGGATTCAAAACCCGTTACATCCGACCGAACTACTACCAAAACCCTCCGGATGATGCCCTGGTGATGGAACGACCGACCGGGAATAAACCATAGAGGAGCCCTTTCCCGGTCAACGGTTCTTGAGATTCTCAACCATGGGTTCGTATTTTCCGTGGATGATGCTGCGGTCGAATTTCCGAAATTTTAAAAGCATCCGTTTACATGATGAAAGCGTAACTGATTTTCAGAAAGAAGGTGCGGTCGGTGCGGGTCACGTCGATCCCCTGAAGGCCAAGGTAATTGTCGGAATACCCGAGGAACAGCACGGTCTGGGGATTGATCTTGTAGGAATACAGAAACTGGGTAAAGAGGGTCCGGGTGGCCGGGTCAACGGGGATGACATACATGCCCGGGTTGCGACTGACCGCCAGATACTGGACAATCGCCCGCAGGAAGGATCTCCGGTTGAAATTGTATATCAGGCGGGTCTGCAGCAGATTGACCTTGTATATCTCAGAGCCGGCGGCGGACAACCGTTCATAATTATGGGAGAGATTGAAATTGATATGCTTGCCCAGCCCCACCTCGATCCCCGGCTGAACAAAGAGGCTTTTGGCAGCTCTCTGGTTGGTGTAATCGATGGTATCTCCGTACAAACCCGTCAGGTAGTAATAAACCCCTCCCACCGGTTTCATCTCTAGATAGGCCACCCCGGAATGGAGGTTGTACATCTTTCCCTGATACCGTTCCCGGTTGAACAGATATCCTCCCTGCAAGACCGTCTGCAGGGAACCGGAATAATACCCGAAACACTCCAACGACTGATCCGTAATCTCCCCGGCCTGATCCGTGGTGTGGGCGCCCTGGACAGAAAAGGAAAGACGGTCAAACCAGGCCCCTTCCTTTCCCCAGAAGGTCCGTTGGAAAAACCCGTCCAGGGAACGATAATCCACCCGCGGGATAAAGCCGAAATCGGACCGGAAACCGGCTCCGAAATCCCGGTAGGTGACGCTGTACTGGTAGTCCCGGCCGGCGTGCGTAAAATTGAGGTAGAAGGCATGGCTGCCAAAAGAGCCCGTGGGCTGATCATAGGCCTCCTGAATCTCCAGGGGATACCGGGTGTCGGAGTAGAGAGCCTGGGCCTGCAGGGTTTTGGTCCGGGAAAGCCGGAAAAACCCGTCCACCCCCGTCACGTGGTTGTGATAACTGTCATTGCTTCTTCCGGTGTAGAGGAATCCCACGGCCGATCCCCGGCCCACGTCTCTCCGGTACCGGACCACGCCCCCGAAGACATCCTCCTCAAGCGAGGAACTCATCGAGCCCTGATTGGAAGGGATCAGCAGGTTATTGAAGCGATCCAGCGTTCCGAATACTCCGAAGGCGTTTTTGCCGCTCTTCCCGGAAAATTTCAATCCAAATCGGGGATCATAGACCGTCCGGGTAAAAACCGCCTCCATGGGGGTGAGAAACATGTCGGCTCCTTCCAGGAAAAAGGGTCTTTTCTCAGGATACCTAAGGGCAAAACGGGTGTTGACCTCCAGCTGGGCCACATCCGCTTCCACCTGGGAAAAATCGGGATTGGCCGTCGCATTCAGGATCAGATTGGAGCTCACTCCCCATTTGGCCGTGATCCCCGGTTCCACCTGCAGTTTGCCGTTTTCCATCTCTCCCCCGGGAAAGGAACCGAGGTTGTCGGTCCGGGTGGAGGTCAGGGTGGGATCCAGTTCGATATTCTTCCCGGGCTTGATGCCCCCGAATCCGGTAATCTTGTTGAACTGACAGAGGATACAGTTCCGACTCCTGGAACGGGGATGACTGAGCATCCGGTGTCTCACCTTACGGGGGTAGGAACGCCCGGCGGAAAAGCCCCAGGTCTGGGCACCGGAAGTCTTGGCAAAACGGATCTGATTGAAGGGGATGGCCACTTCTATTGTGTATCCGGATTCTCCGATCTTTCCGGCGGATTCCCAGATGGCATCCCAGGAAAAATCCTCATATCCCTCCATCTCGCTGAAAATGGCGTCCGCCTGGATCCCCAGGGGATTGATCCGGAACTGAAAGGCCCGGCGTTCATCGTTGAAGGTGTCGATCATAAAATCCACATGATCGTCCTGGATGAAGGTATCGATGGCATCCCGGTCCATCAGGTGGGCCCGGATCTTTGCCGGTTGCGGATCTTCACAGAAAAAGGCTACGTAAAGTCGGTTTTCATCAAAACCGACCATGGCGTATCCCGATACCGGCGCCGGTATGTTGTCTCCGGGCAGCCACTCGGTGTCGATGGCAATCTTTTCGGCCTGCCGCCAGATTTCTTCGTCCAGTACCCCGTCAACCCGGACCGGTTCCAGGGTCTCATATACCGTGTAGGTAGCAGTGATCACTTCCGCCCGGTCCCCCGGATTCTGGGCGAACAGGGTCCCCATCCATCCCGCTGCCAAAATTAAAACCCAAATGCCGGTCTTATTTGCACGAACCGTATCCACTGTCTTCCTCCTGATCTTATGATACGTTAATTCCGGGGGGAAAGTTTCTCCCCGGCATAATTTGGTGAATCCCCTTGCCACTCGCGCCGACACTTGACCCCCAAGCCCGGATTGATCTATAATACTTCCGGCAAAAGGGCCCTGACATGAGCAATTTCAAGATCCTCTCCGTTAATATTTCCTCCCGCCGGGGGCAGAAAAAAAACCCGGTGCCGGAAATACGCCTGGCAGAGGACCATGGCATTCTGGAAGACGCCCACGCCGGTGACCCCGTTCGTCAGGTTTCACTGCTGGCCCAGGAGGACGTGGACACCATGCTGGCGGTACTTCCTTCGCTGAAGCCCGGTGATTTTGCCGAAAATATTACCACCCGCGGCATCGACCTGCCCAGCCTCCCTTTGGGAACCATCCTGGTGATCAATGACACCCGTCTGCAGATAACCAAGATCGGCAAGGAATGCCACGAGGGCTGCGCCATCCGGGAACAGACCGGGGATTGCGTGATGCCCCGCCGGGGGGTGTTTGCCCGGGTATTGCGGGGAGGCACCATCCGTCCCGGAGATACCGGTTACCGGGAGCGCCCCCAAACCAGATAAAAAAAAAGGGGGATACCCGGCGGGTATCCCCTTCTGATCAGTTCTGGACGATGGATTTCGCTTATTCTTCTGCAGTCTCCTCTTCGGCATCCATTTGTTCTTCGGTAATCTCTTCTTCCGGTGCCGGGAGCTTGTAGGAAACGGTAGCCAGCATTTCCTGGATATCGGGATTTTCTACGGCGCCCTCTCCGGCCAGCTTGACGTGAATGCAGCTTCCGTCGAGTTTGGTCTGCATCATCACCTGGGGACCTTCATAATCAAAGACCGTTTTGTAGTAAACCACATCGTTGAAGACCACTTCTTCCACTTCGGATCCGTTGTACTCTTCGGCAAATTTGGTCACGGCTTCCTTGGGATCCGTGCCACAAGGGGATTTGCCCGCTATTTCTCCATGAAAAACAAAGTAAATGGCCGGCCCGGTACCACCGGTGTCTCCCACATTGCGGATCCTCATCAATCCCTGGTCCAGGTTGTCATCGAACACTTCCCATCCCTCCTTGAGGGATACCCGGATCAGGTCATTTTCAAATGCACCTGGGGTCTGAGGCTCTTGTACCATCTCTTCGGTATCCTCGACCGGCGTTACCTCCTCGGTGTCTGTCTGGTCTTTTCCGCATCCCACGAACATGACCAGTACCAGAGTCAAAAACAGGGTAATGATTAGATTCCTTCTCATTTGTTCACCTCCTGATGTTTCTCTTTATTTTAAAACAGATTTACCAAAAAATCAACGGGTCCGGGAATCAATTCCCTTTTTCCGTTGGTATATCTCGAAGGCCACGATGGAAACGGAAACCGCCAGGTTGAGTGACTCGATCCTGGACTCATGGGGAATCTGGAGCACCGAATATTTCCGAAGTATCTCCGGTTTCAGACCGGAGCCTTCGCTTCCAAATACCACCACGCAGGGCACCTGCAACCGGGTAACCGGAACGGTTTCTCCCCTCCCCCCGTGAGAACTGGTGGTGTATATAAAAAAACGGCCGGGATCGATCTGTTCAATGAAATCCAGGGTCTTTGGGAAATAGATGGAATCCACCAAAAAAACCGAATCCTGGGCGGCCCGTAAAAATTTCCGGTTACCGGGAGTGACAGAAGACCCGGTCAACACCACACAATCGATGGCAAAGGCGGCGGCCGAACGGAATACCGCTCCACAGTTGCTGGGATCCTGAATCCCCTCCAGAACAAATATACTCTGATAACCATCCAATGTCCTCCGGGGTTTGGACCGGGCCGGAATGACAGCCATCAGCGGAGGGGGTGTTTTCAGACGGGAAATCTTCCCCATTACCGAAGGGGAAACTTTCCAGCATTCTGTGATCCGGTGACGGTGTTTCTCAATTACGGCCGGGCAGTCGGGAAAATGCCCTTCATCGATGATCAGCAGGTCCACCGGAATCCTTCGTTCAAGGATGTCGACCACGAGCTTGTTCCCCTCAAAAATCATCACTTGATGTTTTTTTTCCGATTCCAGAAGATCCTTGACCTTCTGATTATTCCGCGAGAAAATATTACGTTCTTTCATGATTTTTAAAATGGATCTTTTGACGACAGACCCGCTGGCTCTGTTTTTTTTCAGGATCCAAAACTCTCAGGATTCGGGCAAAACGCTCCGATCCCCGTTCGGGGTGATAGATTTTCAATTGCGTTGATTCGACCTTGCAGGTTACCTGGTCCCGCTCATCCAGGAAGTGTTCAATTTTCCGGTATTGATCCTTGGAAACCGGGAAATCCAAACGGTAATCAATATACTCGATATCGCGGGACAGCCGGGGATGTTGTCGGGTCAGCTTTCGGGCGTCGGTGAAGGGCAAATCCCGTGAAACCCGGTTCAGTCTCGCCAACACCTCCTGCGCGGTCCATCGTGCTTCCAGCCACACTTCCACCACTTCCTCGCGGCTCCCGGCAAACACCGGCAGCGGCTGCAGGGAAGTCAGCTTCATCCGGGGATGAAAACCGCCACTGGTCTTGAAAAGGATCCGGGTCTGACGAATCAAACGCTCGATATACTGCATGAGGGCCAGGTGGGAAAGGCAGGTGAAATATCCCTCCCGGGAATAAAACAACCGAAAAGGCATAAATACGGGGGGCCGGGCGGTGTCTCCTCTTCGGGAAGAAAAGGTTCGGGAACCCGCGTTCCGGGGTGCGGGACCGGGACCGAGGTTACACCCCTGACAACTCCGGCAGTTCTCTGGGCGGCAATCCGGCGACAGATATCCGTTCCGCGCTCTTTCCGCTTCCCGGCGCCGGTGATCGGGGGTATAACAGATTTCAAATGGATCCCAGGGCAGTGGCTGTTCCGGTTGAATGGCATTCAGGAAGATTTTCACCTTCCGGTCTTCCATCAGCCGCTGCCAGATGGAGCCGCGAAATTCCCCGTCCCATGCGGAAAAGATTTCCCCATGCCGCCAGGCATCTTCGATCAGGTTTCCGACCCGGCGGTCTCCCCGGGTCAGAACGGTTTCCACCTCCCCGCGGGTGAAATCCTGGAAACTGTACTTGATCTGCCTTTTGTTGCCGATCCGGGTTCGCAGGTACTCCTGCTTTTCCCGCAAAGAATCGGCAGGTTCCCGGGATTCCCGTTCAAAGGGAGTATGGGGTTTGGGAACAAAGGCCGAGAAGGAAATGTTGATCCGGTTCCTCCCCCGTCCAAGACAGAACCGCCGGAATATACGGAGGATCAGCTGCGCCATCCCCTGGATGTCGGACCATTCTTCCCGGGGCAGCCCCAGCATGAAATACAGCTTGATTCGCTGCCATCGATGGGCAAGGGCCTGGTCCACCGCTTCCATGATCTGATCCTCACTGAGATCCTTGTTGATAATATCCCGCAGCCGCTGGGTGCCGGCCTCTGGAACGATGGTCAATCCGGTCTTTCTCAGCAGGGAGATCCGGTCCAGAATGCCGCCCCCGACAGTGGAAGGTTTCAGGGAGGAAACCGAAAAAGAAACGCAGGGCGGAATGTCTGCGAGAATCTGCTCCAGCAGCGAGGGAAAATCGGGATAATCGCCGGCGCTGAGGGTGGAAAAAGAAACCTTGTCATATCCGGTATCGTGCAGGGCACCGGTGATGAAATCGCGGATCGTCCGCGGATCGGCCGGACGGTACGGGGCATAATAGGGCTTTGCCTGGCAGAACCGGCAGTTGTGGGGACAGCCGCGCGCCAGCTCCACGTCCAGGCGATTGAAAACGGCATTGGCAAAGGGGACCAGGAGTTTTTGGTGGGCAAAAACGGGGTCGATACGGGGCATAACCTGTTTGGCGACCGTACGGCCTTTCAACTGGGGGATCTCAAACAATCCCTCCCTTCGGGTGGGGGTCAGAGAGGGAACGTAAAACCCGGGCTGTTTCTGGCAGCGCCGGAGGATTTCCCACCGGTCGATTTCCTTCTTTTTCCCCCGCCACAAAATCTCGATCAGAAACGGAAACAGCACTTCCCCGTCTCCGATGCCCACCAGGTCGAAAAAATCCCCCAGGGGTTCGGGGTTGGTGGCCAGGGCAATCCCTCCTCCGGCAATGACGGGATCCTCCGCTCGCCGGTCCCGGGTCCGAAGCGGAAGTCGGGCCATTTCCAGCATTTGCAGAACATTGGTGCCATTCAGCTCACTCAAAAGGGAAAAACTGATGGCATCAAAACGGAATAAGGGGGTCTTGGTTTCCAGAGAAAAAAGGGGCATCCGATCCCGTTCAAACACCGCCAGAGATTCGCGATCGGGAAGAAAGCAGCGCTGGGCATGAACCCCGGGGATCCGGTTCAAAAACCCGTACAGCAGTTTCAATCCGTAATGACTCATGCCGATTTCATAACGGTCCGGATACACCAGGCAGATGTTGAGTTCCCGGTTCTGGAAAGGGCGGCGATCGGCATTGATTTCCAGACCGGTGAAATTCTGGGGTTGTTTGAGTTTGCGTATGAAACGATCGATGTCAGACATTTTAGGGCAAAAACCGGTTGATTCGGATGCGAAAGATCATCCCCTCGCCGATGAAAAAAGCCAGCAGGGAGGAGCCCCCATAGGAGACGAAGGGAAGCGGTATCCCCAGAACCGGGAACAGTCCGATCGTCATCAGGATATTGATGAGGAACTGAAAGAGGATGATGCCGGTAAACAGGTAAGTAAAATAAAATTCATCCCGCACCGGGATATTAACATCCAGCTGCCGGAAGAAAAAAACAAAAAACAGAAACAACAGCACCGTCACACCGAGGAAACCAAACTCTTCTCCCAGCACCGATACGATGAAATCGGTATGCCGGGTCGGTAAAAACCGATACCGGGTCTGGGAACCCTTCAAGAATCCCCTTCCGCTTACGCCTCCCGACCCGATGGCGATTTTGGACTGGATCACCTGGTAGCCGGATGATTGCTCGTACTTGTGGGGATTCAGGAAAGATACCAGCCGCGCTTTCTGGTACGGTTTCAGGACATGTTTGACCCCCACGTAAGATACCGCCACCAGGGCCAGCAGGGAGAGCACCACCACCATCGGCCGGATCCCTTTCAAAAAGACCGCGGTCAGCACCAGGGAACAGAGCATGAAGGCGGTTCCCAGATCCGGTTGCTGGGCGATCAGAGCAAAGGGGATGCCCACATAGAGCAGAATCACCAGCAGGGATTTCCAGCCGATGATCTTGATCTTGGCCAGATAGCGGGCCAGGCAGAGGGCGGTGAATATCTTGATGAATTCGGAAACCTGGATAAACAAAAAGCCGACTTTGATCCAGCTGCGGGTTCCGGACATCACCGTTCCCAGAACCGCCTGCAGAGCCAGAATAATGACCAGGACAACATAAATGGGGAAGGCAACCTCCATGATTTTGCGCGTGTCGATCATCAACACCAGAAACAGGCAGAGAATGGAAAAGGCCAGTCGAACCAGTTGTTTCAGATAATATTTGCTTTCCAGGTCCGCCGATGCGCTGTAGATCAGCAGAATCCCCAGCAGGGCAATGGCCACCAGCACCAGGAAGGTAACCTTATCGAAAAACCTCAGTTTATCTTTCATAATTGAAATACCGCCGGTAGACTTCGGCAGCCAGAGGAACGGCCACCTGGCTGGCATCCCCCCCGTTTTCCACAAAAACCACCACCGCAATGCGGGGGTCTTTTTTGGGAGCAAAGGACACGAACCAGGAATGGGGTTTAAAAGGATCTTTTTTCACCAGCTCCTCATATTCCGGATTTTCTTTGGTGATGACCTGAACCGTACCTGTTTTCCCGCAGATATCCAGGCCCTCGACCTTCGCCCTCCGGGCGGTTCCTTCTTGCACACAGGAGAATAATCCCTCGATTAAAAGTTCGAAATGTTCTTTTTTGATGGGAATTTCGCGAAAATCAGGGGCGGGGGTCAGGACCACTCCATCTTCGCTCTGTATGGTTTTCAGCAGGTGGAGCCGGGGACTTTTTCCCCTCAGGGCAACGGTACTGATCATCTGCAGCATCTGGGCGGGGGTCACCAGCAACGGTCCCTGGCCGATGGCCACCGAAATGGTTTCCCCCCGGTACCAGGGCCGGTCCAGGGCTGCCTGCTTCCATTCAGGAGAGGGAACCAACCCGGTTTTTTCGTTGGGCAGATCGATCCCGGTGGCCTTTCCCAGTCCAAGCAGCCGGGCATATCGACCGATGGTCTCGATGTCGGTCTTTCGGCCCAGATGATAAAAGAAGATGTTGCAGGATTCAGCCACCGCCCGTCTGACACCGACCCATCCGTGTCCGTAATCCCGCCAGCAGTGAAACATCCGGTTGTAGATCGAGGTCTGCCCGGCGCACCACACCCCGGAAGTCTGATCGATCAGTTTTTCTTCGAGGCCCAGCAGGGTCATCACGATCTTGAAGGTGGAACCGGGGGAATAGACCCCCTGGATGAACCGGTTGGTCAGAGGATCGGACGGATCGTCGATCAGCGCCTTCCATTCGGCTTCACTTTTAATGGAAGTAAAAAAAGCCGGATCAAAATCCGGCTTGCTGACCAGGGCCAGGATCCCGCCGGTGCTCAGGTCACTGACCCCGATGACCCCGGAATAGCCATCGAAAATTTTCTCCAGTTGCAGTTGCAAATCGAGGTCGATGGTCAATTCAACGGTATCTCCCAGAAGCGGGGGTTCTTCATAAACCACATCCTTGATCTGATTCAGGTGGTCGATGATCACATCCTGGTACCCCCGCTTTCCCCGGAAGTATTCCTCGTACTCTTTTTCCACTCCCGTCTTGCCGATCATATCTCCCAGCTGGTAGGTTTCGCGTTTTTGATATTCTTCCGGAGACAGCTCGGAGATGTACCCGATGATTTGCGAGAGGGTGTTGCCCAGCGGATATTCACGCATGGGTTTGTGGGTGACCTCTATTCCCGGATATTCCTCTTCCCGGCTTTTGATGATGATCACTTCCCGCAGGTCCAGGTTCTTCCGGATGGGAATGGCATAAGAGGCGGGATAGTGACGGTATTTGCGAATCCGCCGCCGGATCTCTTTTTCCGAAAGGTCCACGATGGGAGCCAGCAGTTGGATGGTCCGGGATAGGTTCCGGGCTCTTTCCCGGCGTATGACCAGGGTAAAATCCAGCTTGTTGGTGGCGATTAACCGGCCGTTCCGATCCCTGATCAACCCCCGCGGTGCCTGCAGGTACACCCGTTTGTTGATGTTGCGCAGGGCCTGCTCCCGGTATTCCTGGTGATGCAGTATCTGGATATTCCAGAAGGCAAACAGAAATACCAGAAACAGAAGAATCAGCAGCACGATCGAACGGCGGTGGAGACATTCCCGCCGGATTTTGGGGATAAAATTCTTATCAATATACATCCAGACTTTCCCTGACGGTTTTGAAGCTCAGGATCAACACCCCGGCGATTGCGGTGAGCACCGGAGAAAGCAGCACCATCCGGAGGTTGAAACCGGCGTTGTTGATCAGGCAGAAGAAGCCGTTGGCAATCAGGTTGGACAGGCCCAGACTGAAAAATACCAGGAAAAAAAAGAAAAGTTTCCGCTTCAGATCCAGAAAGCGCAGGGTATGAAAGGCAAAGAAAGCGATCAGAGCCCGGGAAAAACCGAACACCCCCAGAATTCCCATGGAATATATATCGGTGATAATTCCAATCAGGGATGCGATGATGATGGACCGGTAGTAATCGGACCGTACACAGTAATACAGGATGATTAAAAACAGAAAATCCACATGAACCTGCAACCGGTCGGCATTGCGGTTGGCCAGCACCTGCAGGAGGACCAGCAGAATCAGCAGCAGGATTCTAATTCTTCTTTTTCTCATCGGTCAATACCAGTACATATTTGATGGGATGATGAATAAAGAACGGGTCCACGGATATACTCTTTTCCAGGTAGTCTTCCTGAACACTGGACACCACCCCCACTGGAATGAAAGGGGGGAATATCCGGTCGGTGCCGGAAGTGACCACCTCTTCCCCGAACTTAACCGACGCATTGCCGATCACATACTTGAACTGGCAGACCGGGCTGTTCTCCCCGGTTAAAAATCCTTCCAGCCGGTTGGTCTTGATATATGCCCCCACCCCGCCGATGGAACTGGTGATCAACCGGACCTTGGCGGTGTGCATGGTGATTGGTTCCACTGTTTTTCCCACCAGATGGCCTTCGGGGCTGATTACCGCCAGATTTTTCCGTACTCCCCGGGCGTATCCCTGATCGATCAATACGCTGTTTAAAGGAAAATCCACATCCACCAGTATGACCTCCGCCCGCAGATAAGACTCTTGCGGAATATCGGCATGAATACGGGAGAATTCCAGCTCCAGATGCTTCCTTTCCAAGAGGGCTTTCTGACGGGTCAGGGTATCGATCTGCCGCTGTGCCTGAAGATATTTTCGATGGTATCGTCGGTTGAAAATATAATGGTTGAACTGAAAAACCACGAATTCCGCCATCCGCGGCAACACTTTCTGAAATGGGGCAATAATTCCGATTCCGACGTTGTGAATCAGGGATTTGTCATTGGGAAGAACGATTTGGGAGGATATCAGGATGATGTTGACGAAAAGGATGATAATCAAAAACCATATGCGGCGATGGTGAAGGTTTCCAGGGTCAACCATCAATCAATTGCTCTGCCCCACTCTCTGCAACAGATCGATATTTTCCAGAATCAGGCCGGCACCGGTTACCACCGATGAGAGGGGATCTTCGGCAATAAAAACCGGAAGGCCGGTTTCCTCGCGTATCCGGATGTCCAGGTTTTTCAACAATGAACCGCCACCGGTCAGAATGACCCCGCGGTCCACGATATCAGCCGCCAATTCCGGGGGGGTCTTCTCCAGGGTGAACTTGGCCACGTCGATGATCTTGGTGACCACCTCCTCCAGGGCCTCCCGGATCTCGCTGTCGGTAACGGAGATGGTCTTGGGGATTCCCCGGGTCAGGTCCCTTCCCTTGATCTCCATTTCCATCGTTTCTTCCAGAGGAAAGGCGGACCCGATCTGGATTTTGATCTGTTCTGCACTTCTCTCGCCGATCAGGATGTTGTACTTCTTTTTGAGATACTGAATGATGGCCTCGTCCATTTCATTGCTTGCCACCCGGATGGACTGGGATATGACGATTCCCGAAAGCGAAATGATCGCCACATCGGTGGTCCCTCCGCCGATATCGATGATCATATTTCCCCCCGGTTCCGTAATGGGCAATTCGGCTCCGATGGCCGCCGCCATGGCCTGTTCCACCAGGAAAACCTCGCTGGCCCGGGCGCGCAGTGCAGCATCCTTGACCGCCCGCCGTTCCACCTGGGTGATCTCCGAAGGAATGCCGATGACAATGCGGGGTTTGAGGAAGGTATTGTTGGTTTTGGTCCTCTTGATGAAGTATTCCAGCATTTTTTCCGTAATCTCGAAATCTGCGATCACCCCGTCCTTCATGGGGCGTATGGCCACGATATTCGCGGGGGTCTTCCCCAGCATCTGTTTCGCTTCGGATCCAACCGCCTGGATACGATTGGTCTTGGTATCGATGGCAACGATGGAGGGTTCCCGGATTACGATTCCCTTCCCCTTGATAAACACCAGGGTATTGGCGGTTCCCAGGTCGATGGCCAGGTCGTTGCTGAGCCAGTTGTAAAATTTTCTAAACATGGTGGCAGGTCTCCTTTTCTGGACTGCAGTTCCACCTTTCCTTTCCCTGCTTACCAGCCGCTTGCGGCTGCAGTATCCCCGGCGCTACCGTATACCCCAAAAATCCCTTCCTCATCTTATGTACACAGACCGTGCATGTTTGGTTTCCACGTTGTAGGGTGACAGTACCCGGAAATTGATCCGGTAGGATCCGCTGCGATTAAAAGTGATCCGATGAAAAAATTTCCCCTCCGGGTCTACGTCCACCGGTTCATCTTCTATGAACAATTGAGAGTCTGGGGTAATCTGGCCGCTGATTTCCACCACCCGGCCGGATATCTCGATCGATTCGATGGCCAGTCTGGGTTTGATAAGGGCGGAACTTTCATTCAAGGCCCTTCCGGTGATGTGAATGACGCCCATGGGCGAAGGAATCCCCGCCAGCTGGTTGTGGGCATCAAAAGGCACCACTTCCCAGTAAAACCTGGCGATATCAATGAATTCAACCAGGTTCTTAATCAGGTTGTTGGACTCGACATTCTGAGAGAATATCAGATTGTCCCGCAAGGGATCGCTGTATATATTGAGGATGTAACGGTCCGAATTCCGCACTGCCTGCCAGCTGAAATTGATGATGGTGTCGGAGGGATTCTTCAATATCAGGGAAAACGTTTCGGGATAACCCGGGAATATCTCCTGGGGGGACCGGAGCAGAGAAACCACCTGGAGCGGTCGACCATCCGGTTCCGACGGGAAGGCCACATAATGGGCCGACGGCAGGTTGATGTCTCCCTGGTTGTGAAACAACCGGGTATCCCCTTCATAATTCCATATCCGGATTTCCCGCTCATCCAGGGCGACCTTTCCCCGGTCTGACAGTCTCAGGATATTTTTCTGGGTATTCAGATATACCGTGGTTTCCTGATCCCCTCCGTACCCTCTCCATTCAAAGGATCCTTCCTGCATATTCAACTCGCGGGTTCTTAAATTGTAAAAAAGACTGGAGCTCGGAGATGCCGTAATCAGGTAATGGGCAAATGCAAACTGGTAGGTGGTCTGAATATCGGATTCGACCTGTGCGCTGGAGGGAAGGTTGAACTGACTGTTGGTAACATAATAAGTCTTGTTCTTGGTCTTGAAGATTAACTTGTTACCGAGGATTTCGGTAATCAACATGGGATACCGGTGAGGGGTCTTGAATTCGGAAAAAACCCGTAAGGGATGCACTTTGAATACCAGCAGCAAGGCCAGCACCAGGATGAGGGCCACGAAAACCAGTTTATACCGGATCATTATTAGATGGTATCAAAAAGACAGTAAATAATCAATAAGAAAGAACCCGGGACTGACTCTTTTTTCCCCTTTTTTGCCGCGCCTCTCCGGTTGACATCGACCCTGCCTTGACCGTAAAATGAAGGGCATGGACAATGATCGTCCCCTTTTGCGCCCCCTCCATCTTCTGCCCCTGGACGTCGAGCACCTGCTGTTCATTCCCTTTAATCCCGCCGGACCGGGGCTTTTTGCCGGCAGCCGTCGTCTTCCCTGCCTGGGAGCATCCTGCCATCTTTTCCCGGAGCTGGCGGTGATTACCGGCTTTGTGGGCTATCCTCATTTATTCCTGCTGATGACCATGATTCCCGATCTGGACAAACTGCCGGTAACCTTCCTGGGAATCGCCGGACAACTGGGAGAGGCCGATCTTTCCCCTCGTCTCTACCGGGTATCCAAAGTCTGGCCGTCAGCCGGATTTTTATCCTGGGAAGGACCTTCACCCGTCACCCTGCCTCTGGCGCAATATCCCGGACCGGACGAAAACCCCCCGGTCGTGCAGGCGGTCAGCGTGGACAGCATTCACCGGGAAACCTCCGGGTGGCTTCAGACTCAATTGGACAAAGGCCCGCGGTGTGTGGAAATGGAACTCTTTCCCCTGGCCCATCGTCTCTCTCATCCTCCCACCGCCTATCTGGTCACATCCGACCTCGTCACTCCCCGGGGAGTCATCCCCTTCCCTTCCGCTGCCCTGCGAAGGACTTTCGAGGAGGCCTATTCACGGGTCCTCGCCCGGATCGGCTCCTCCCGTTCCTGATACCCATCGCTCTTCCTTGACTATTCGAGGATTAAAAAATATAATAGCAGTCTGGCAGGACAAAACCCCATGAAAAAAAAAGAAAAAAAAGCACGGGAAGTCACCGTATTCAGAGAATACTGTGAATTGATTACGGAAGTTCTGATCTACGTTTTTTTTATCATCACCTTTTTGCTGCAGTCCGAGGTAATCCCCACCGGTTCCATGAAAAACAACCTGCTGATCGGCGATCACCTGCTGCTTAACAAGGTGGCCTACCTTTCCCATAAAAGCCCTCTGGACCGACTTCTCTTTCCGCCCAACGATGTGAAAAGGGGAAGCGTGGTGGCCTTCAAGGCGCCGCCGGAGATGGACAAACAGTACGTCAAACGGGTAATCGGGCTGCCCCGGGAACGCATCCGGATTACCGAAGGCCGGGTGTATATCGATGACCGGTTGGTGCAGGAGCCCTGGATTGAAAACAACACGGTCTTTGACCAAAGCCGCAATTCCCGTTATTTCAGTTCACTTGGCAACTACCCCGAACGCACGGTTCCCGACGGCCATTACTTCGTGATGGGCGACAACCGGAACAACAGCCTCGATTCCCGGTCATGGGGATTTCTTCCCCATGAGTACCTGTTGGGGCAACCCTGGCGGATTTACTGGTCCTATGAATCCACCACCGAGGAATACCTGACCCCCGGCATTCAGCATAAAATCAGGGACCTTCTTTCCACCATTAAGAACTTTTTCAAAAAAACCCGGTGGGAACGAACCCTGCTGAAAATCAAATAAGGGCACCATGAGGAGATCAGTGTGCAAAAAAAGAAGGCATTAATCACCGGTATCACCGGCCAGGACGGTTCCTATCTTGCTGAATTCCTGCTCAGCAAAGATTACCGGGTATACGGTATGGTTCGTCGTTCCAGCCTGGAAAAGTTTGAACGTATCGAACATATCAAAACCGATATCGAGATCGTTCAGGGGGACCTGCTGGATCAGTATTCCCTGATCCGGCTGATCGATTCCATCCGGCCGGCCGAGATTTACAACCTGGCCGCCATGAGTTTTGTTCCCACTTCCTGGGATCAACCGGTATTGACCAGCGAGTTTACCGCCACCGGAGTCACCCGGGTTCTGGAAGCCATCCGCGCGGTGAACAAAGGCATCCGGTTTTACCAGGCTTCGTCCTCCGAGATGTTCGGCAAGGTCCTGGAAACACCCCAAAAGGAAACTACCCCCTTCTACCCCCGATCTCCCTACGGAGTGGCCAAGGTGTACGGTCACTGGATTACCGTGAATTACCGGGAAAGTCACGGAATTTTCGCGGTTTCGGGTATTTTGTTCAACCATGAATCCCCCCGCCGGGGACTGGAATTCGTAACCCGCAAGGTCAGCCACACCGCGGCCCGGATCAAGCTCGGACTGGCCCGGGAGCTGCCGATGGGTAACCTGGACGCCCGCAGGGACTGGGGGTATGCCGGGGACTACGTACAGGCCATGTGGGCGATGCTCCAGCAGGACGAACCCCGGGATTTTGTGATTGCCACGGGCAAAACCCATTCGGTACGGGAACTGGTGGAACTGGCCTTCAGCCGCCTGGGACTGGATTACCAAAAATACGTCAAGACCGATCCCCGCTTTATCCGCCCGGCGGAAGTGGACCTGCTGATCGGCGATTCTTCCCGGGCCCGAAAGTTACTGTCCTGGGAACCCCAGGTGAGTTTCCAGCAGCTGGTTGAGATGATGGTAGACGCTGACCTGTCCAAACTCCAGAAATGATGAATTCCGCCGGATACCGGGAAGAACGCCCCTGGGGTTCCTTTGAGAATCTCTACGAGGACGGTCGGATGAAAATCAAGCGTATCCTGGTCAAACCCCGCAAGCGGCTTTCTCTTCAGAGTCACAACCAGCGGTCGGAGAACTGGGTTGTGATCGCCGGCACCGCCCGCGTCACCCTGGGAAATACCGACATCCTTCTGAAACCCTCCCAGTCCATATTCATCCCCTGCCAGGAGAAACACCGCCTGGCCAATCCCGGCGACTGTAACCTGGAAGTGATTGAGATCCAGACCGGGGATTACTTCGGGGAAGATGATATCATCCGCTACCGGGATGATTTCAACCGGGTTTAATTCATCACGTAATGATAGGTGCTGGAATCAGAACTGGGGTTGAGGTCTTCGATCCGCACCACGATCGCGGTGATGTTATCGGGGGCTCCCTGCTCCTTGGCTTCTTCGATCAGGTTTCTGCAGATCCGTTCCGGGGAACTGCCTTTGCTCAATTCCCTCTTCAGCAACGGGTCCTCCAGGATATCGGTCAGACCATCGGTGCAAAGCAGGAATATTTCCCCCTCGTTGAGTCGGATGGGACCGATGGTATCGATCTCCAGTTCGTGAAAAACCCCCAGTGACTGGGTAATCTCATGTCGCCGGGGATGCCGCTTGACCTCCCGCTCGGTAATCTCCCCGTTTTTAAGCATCTTGTTGACGATAGAGTGGTCCTCGGTGATCTGCTTGAGTCCCTGGCTGTTGTTTCGGTATATGCGGCTGTCTCCCACATGCACCACAAAGGCCGATTTCCGCATAATATATAGTGCGGAGAGGGTGGTACCCATTCCGGTCTTATCCGGATACTGCTCCCCTTCCAGTACAATCTCCTTGTTCACCTGGTAGGCAATTTTTTTGAGCAGCTTGATGATATTGGTTTCCTGCTTTTCCTGAATCAGGAGCCGGGTGAAACTGTTGACCGCCTTGTAACTGGCGATCTCGCCGGCCTTGTGTCCCCCCATCCCGTCGGCCACAATGAAGATGAACTCATGCTCGCTGATTTTCTTTAAAATGAAATTGTCCTCGTTGAGCTCCCTGACCTTTCCAACATCCGTTAACCCCGCATATTTCAATACCATGGCCCAATCATACACCAAATGGGGAAAAATTTCCATATCTTTTTCATCCTTCCCGGGGAAAAAAAAAATTACCCCCCGGTTGATTTTTTCGTACCGATAGTCCATTAATGTACTGGACGGTAAAATGCTGGCCCTGCGCAGATTGACCAAGTCGTACCACCGGATCATCGCCCTGGATGGCCTGGACTTTTCCCTGAAAAAAGGGGAAATTTACGCCCTTTTGGGGCCCAATGGAGCCGGGAAATCCACCACGCTGAAAATCCTGGCCGGACTGATTTCCGCCGACAGCGGAGAGATCCGATACCTCGGTTCCCCGGTGAATCCGCGGGATGACCTGAAATACAAGGGGAAGATCGCCTACGTGCCCGATGAACCATTTCTTTATTCCAAACTCACCGGTGAAGAACACCTCCACCTGTACGGTGATCTCTATCACCTCAGTGGACCGGTGCGCAAAAAGAAGATCGATTTTTTTTTTGATTATTTCGAATTTTCCGCTTACCGCCACCGCCTGACGGAAAGTTTTTCGGCCGGCACCAAGCAAAAACTCCTGCTCGCCCAGGCCCTGATGGTCGATCCCGAGATCCTGCTGCTCGATGAACCGCTGATGTCCATCGACCCCCTGGTAAGCCGCCAATGCAAGCGCTACCTGAAGGAAGTGGCCTCCCGGGGAACCATTATTCTCTTTGCCACCCACATTTTACCCCTGGCGCTGGAAGTCAGTCGACGGATCGGCATCATCTTCAAGGGAAAAATCCTGCATGAAATCCAGCCGGATGAACTGGCCAATATAAAGGATCCACGGGATCTGGA